>Ga0172378_10000305_pt1 | contig 42415 bp, 36 predicted proteins | sample GrowelOW332metaG_FD_119755 | JGI IMG/M metagenome (GOLD analysis project Ga0172378, IMG submission 119755) | Groundwater microbial communities from an aquifer near a municipal landfill in Southern Ontario, Canada - Pumphouse #3_1 metaG | ecosystem: Environmental > Aquatic > Deep subsurface >...
CAGTATGTAGATGCCCAATACCGCTTATGGGCCAAGCAACGGAACATTCTGCACGTATTCGACTTGCAGACCGAAAACTATATTGATAATGTGGACTCATTGGTCCGCAGTTACGGCGTGCAGGAGCATCTGGCCAATTTCTTTATAGATGAAGAGAAACGCTACTGGTTCATCACAGCCGGCGGCAAGCTCCAGTATTATGATACTGAAAAGAAACAACTGGAATCCGTATCGGAGAAAAGCGAACTGGAGGAGTATTACGGAGAAATAGTAGGGCTGAACGGCATCGGGAACCATTGCTGGATAGTATATGGCAAAGGTTTCGTGCGCTGTTGGGACCTCGCCCAGAAGAGATTTGTCAAGGAAGAACAGCGATTTGTCAACCGCATACTTCCGGAAGACCGCGTCATGCTATGTCCGCTGCCCGACGGTGATTTCTGGATGATGTGGAACAGGGGCATCGCCTATTACAACCACCGGCAAGACGAATGGACAGAGCCCGAAACCATCCATTTGAGTGAAAGAGATATGCTGACGGCATTGGAAACAGACAAGGAAGGGAATGCCTGGGTAGGTTCCGGCCTGTCGGGTGCCTATGTAATAGACAAGAACGATTTTACCGTTTCTCATTACTATTCCATTCCCCTCATTGACGGCAAATCCATACACAACGACATCACCAACATTGCCATAAACAAGGAAGACGGTGGTATATGGATTTCTTTCTTGTTCCAGGGCATCGCCTATTCGCATGCCAGCATAAACAAATTTCCCAAATACAGCATCCAACCGCTTCTGGATGCACCGACAACCGAGACGGTGCGCTGCATGGTGGAGACAGCAGAAGGAGAGATTCTTTTGGGCACCGCCGACGGGATGTACCGCTTTAATCCCAAGACCAAACGCATAGACGAACCCTATAAAGAACTATCCCATAAATTATGCTATACCCTATATCGTGACAGCCGGGACAGGATTTGGGCAGGAACGATGTACAACGGCCTGTATTGCATTGACCGGCAAAAGGTAACGCGCTATTACAACCCTGCCATGAGCTTTCATAATTTCCGGAACGAAGTCAATTACAACAGCGTACGCAACATCATAGAAGACGAAGACGGCTATTTCTGGGTTGCCGTGGCCGGAGGAATCAGCCGCTTCAATTCCGGGGACGGCAGCTTTGTCATGCTCAGCGACTCCCATCCGGAGCTGCTCCCCTATACCCACTGCATATCATTGCTGAAAGATGAAAACGGCCAGCTGATTGTAGGCTCCATCAACGGACTTTATTACTATAACCCCCGGCAGGACTTTGTATGGAGGCCGGAAATTGACGCCCCGAAAGACCGCCGCTTCATCCACACCAACAACAAATACAACTATATCTACCGCGACAGCCGCAACCTCTATTGGTTCGGCACCCACTACGGGCTGAATATCGTAGATATGCAGCGGGGAGAGATTTACTGCATCAATTCGGAAAACGGTATGCCCAATAGCATCGTAAATATGATTGTTGAGGATGATAACCATGATGTATGGGTATCTACCGCAAACGGCATCTGCCGGATAACCGCCAAACTAAAGAACCAGCGATATGAATTCGACATTATCGGCTTCAACCAATACGACGGTTGCCTGAAAGGCGAATACTCTTTCGGAAGCGGCCTGAAGGCTTCCGACGGAACAATCTACCTGGGCGGTTCCGGATGATTCAATGCGTTCAGCCCGCAAGCCATAGCATACAACCGGAGCAACAACCACCCTGTGATTACCGGATTGCATCTGTTCAACACCCCCATCACGCCCGGGAAAGAGTATGGCGGAAGAATCGTATTGGACAAGTCGCTCAGCTACACCCGGGAGATAGAGTTGAGCTATGACGAGAACTTCATCACATTTGAGTTCTCCGGCCTGAACTTCGTAAACCCCAACCAGACTTATTACCGCTACAAACTGGAAGGATTTGAAACCAACTGGAATGAAATCCCCCCCTCCGGCAGCAACGGCAAAGCCGTGTACACCGGCCTGCCCCACGGGAGATACACGTTCAAAGTCTTTACGGCAAACAACGACAAGCTATGGGGGCAGCAAGGGGCGGAACTGAATGTCATTATCCGGCCCCCCTTCTGGGACACGACAGGAGCACACATCTTCTATGCGGTATGCCTGCTGGCCTCCATAGCCGGACTTATCTTCTATCTGGACAAGAGGAACAGAAAACACGTGGCGCAGATGCGACAAGCCGAAATGGAACGCCAGAAGGAGGAACTGAACCAGATGAAATTCCGCTTCTTCACCAACATCAGCCATGAGTTCCGCACGCCGCTTACGCTAATTATCACCCCCCTGGAGGCTTTCATCAAGAAGATGTCCGATGCCGACGACCGGCGGAAACTTTCATCCGTCTATCGCCATGCGCTGGACCTGCTGGCACTGGTCAACCAACTGCTTGACTTCAGGAAACTGGAGATGAACGGGGAAAAGCTGCACCTGATGAGCGGCGACCTGGTTGAATTTGTGCGGCAGGTCTGTCTCTCTTTCCAGGAACTGGCTTTGGAGAAGCAACACACTCTCCGGCTGGACACGTCCGGGATAGAAGAACTCTACATCTACTTCGACCGTGACAAGATGCACAAGGTGCTGAACAACCTGCTTTCCAACGCCTTCAAGTTCACCCCTGAAGGCGGCGTGATAACATTGCGGCTGCAGAAAGGGGAAAACGAGGAAGGAGAACCCTGCGTGCAGATTGAAGTGGCCGATACGGGCGTAGGCATTGATGCCGCCGACCTGCCCCACATCTTCGAGCGGTTCTACCAAGTGAAAAAAGACATGGACAGCGAGAAGCCCGGCACCGGCATCGGCCTGCACCTGATAAAGGAGTACGTGGAACTGCATGGTGGAAGTGTCCGGGCAGAAAGCACATTCGGCAAGGGGACGTGCTTCCACGTCCAAATCCCCACCCATCTGCGCCCGGCAGAAGAAGAAGGGACGGAGCAACCGGAAACGACTGCCCCGGAGGACTCCCCGACGGAGGCCTCCGCTCCGGACAAGCCCCTGCTGCTGGTGGTGGAGGACAACCGGGAATTCAGGATGTTCCTGCGCGAACAATTGTCGGACCTCTACCGCATCATCGACGCGCCCGACGGCGAAGCGGGCGAACAACTGGCCATAGCGGAGAACCCCGACCTCATCATCAGCGACATCATGATGCCCCTGGTGGACGGCATAGAGCTGTGCCGCCGCATCAAGACCAACCTGCAAACGTCGCACATCCCCGTCATCCTGCTTACGGCACGCACGTCGGACGAAAGCAAGACGATGGGATATGAAGCCGGAGCCGACTCATACATCGCCAAACCCTTCAGCATCGACCTGCTGCTGACCCGCATACGGAAACTGATAGAGCAGCAACAGCAGCGCAAGGAAACCTTCCACAAAGAAATAGTGGTGACGCCGAGCAGCATCACCATCACCTCCATAGACGAGCAACTGGTGCAGAAGGCGCTGATATGCGTGGAACGCAACATCGACAATACCGAATACTCGGTAGATGAGCTGGCCTCCGACCTGGCCATGACACGTGCCACCCTGTACCGGAAACTGCAGGGAATCACAGGGCAGACGCCCAAAGACTTCATCCGCAGCATCCGGCTGAAACGTGCCGCGCAACTGCTGCAAGACAGCCGGCTGTCCGTTTCGGAAATAGCCGACCGGACCGGCTTTGCCACGCCGCGGCATTTCGCCAAGCAGTTCAAGGAGATGTTCGGGGTGCTTCCTTCGCAATACGGAGCCACTCCCTGACGTTGCCGTAAAACCACAAAAGAAGGAAGTCTGCCAAGACCCGCCCCACTTGCAGGTCCCGACAGACTTCCTCGTCTCATTCTCCCGTCCTTGTCCGGGACGGGCTATCCTTGATTATCCCAACGGATTTTCATCCAGGTCTCCGTCCGAGCCGCTGCCGCTGCCCGAACCGCCACCCGTAGTGATGCCCTTGGCTACTTTATAGTCCGATAGTGAAGCGTAGCTGACACCGTCGGCCAGCACGCCCCCGTTCTGGAACTGGAGGTTCTTGATGACACCTTCGCGAAGTGTCTTCGAGGGAGTGAAAAGGATGCGCGGCTCGCGTATCATGCTGCCGGCGTTGAATTGGGTGATGTCCTCCACGCCGTCACTCTTGAAGGTGATGCGCAGTGTGCCCAGTTCGCCCACTTTTACGATGTGTCCCTGCAGGAGCTGCTGCATGGCGTAATTGCCCAGGAGTTCGAGGGCAGCCTCCATTTCGATGGGGGCGGTCGTGGTATTCTCGGTGGCGGCACGCGTCATGGCCTTCACCGGCTGCGCCTCGTTGCCGATGGCGGTGGCATACCACTTCTTCGGGGCATTCTTGTCCTTGGGATTGGGTCGCTGAATTAATTTGTACTTATACATACTATATTCACGTTTTAAGTTATTCTGTTCGACATTGTTACTTCATAGCACTGCCCAATGTCAGCCCAATAAGCGGCATCGGCAGATGGCATTTTTTTAAGTCCGCACAAGGCGGAAAGTTCCGTCGGCAAGTACCGGCCGACGACATACGGATGTCATCGTATATGAGATACCGTATGTCATGGGTAACGACATCCTGTATGTCATGTATAGCGACATACCGTATCTCATGGGTGGTGACATACCGTATCTCATAATCCGCTCCGTTCCGCCCGTCCTGCATGTGGGTGGCCGACGGCCTGGAAAGGATATAGCAAATGTAAGGCTTTACATCTGCACCGCCAAGGGAAAGCGGAGAAAAAGCGGAAAAAACCGTCCCAGTCCCATTTTGAGACAACCGCGACAGCTGTTTGAGACGAAACAGACACGTGGAATCCCTCTGATATCCATAATTTTGCGACGTTGTTAAACCAATAATGTAATGCCATGAAGATACGAAGCCACACCTCTCAATCCATCTGCCCTGAAAGTTTTTCCCATATCTATATGGAATACAAGAAGGTCATCTCAGCCTACATCGCTTATCGCATTCCGCATAAATATGAGGCCGAAGACTTGACACAAGATGTCTTTATGCGCCTGCTCGATTGCGGCAAGGTCATCAACGAGGAAACCGTATCTTCTTTCCTGTACACCGTTGCCCGCAACCTGATTACGGACACCCTGCGCCGCTATTATAAAAAGCAGGAGGTGATGGCCGAGTGGGAATGCGATGCTCCGTCTTCATCCTGCACCACCGAGCAGACCGTTTATGCCAACGAACTTGCCTCGATTTACAAGCAGCAGATTCAGAAACTGCCCCGGCAACGCCGCAAGGTCTATGAACTGATAGACTGCCACGACTTGTCCATAGCCGAAGCCGCGGAGCGCCTGAGCCTGAGCCAGCGCACCGTGCAAAACCACCTTTACATCGCACGCAATGAAATCAAAACCCAGCTGTGCCTTTTGCTGGAAGCTGTATAGAAACGGATTTTAAAACCATATATTATTTAATTTAAATGTTTATATCATGAAAAACAAAAGTCTGCAATGGCTCCATGCGAACCATTTAGTGAAGATGATGCTACTGCTGCTATTCCTGGCAGGAACATCGGCTGCTGCCCAGGCACAGCAAACAGTTACGGGTATCGTGACAGATACCTCCGGAGAACCCGTCATCGGTGCCACCGTGGCGCAGAAAGGCACAAACAGCAATGGCACGATTACCGACCTCGACGGCCGTTTCTCGCTGAAAGTCCCGGCAAACGGCACGCTGGTCATCTCCTACATCGGCTACAAGACACAAGAGGTGGCCTTGAAAAACCAGACGTCCGTCAAAGTGACCATGCAGGAAGATTCTGAGATGCTGGACGAAGTGGTGGTAGTGGGTTACGGTACGCAGAAGAAAGCGACCCTTTCAGGTTCGGTGGCCCAGGTCAGCGGTAAAGAAGCGCTGAAAGACAAGGCGGTATCCAATGTCGCTCTGGCTTTGCAGGGTGAAATCCCGGGATTGGTTGTGACCCGTTCTTCTTCCCGCCCTGGAAACGATGGCGCTTCTTTAAAGATACGCGGTGACATATCTGTAAACGACATCGGCCCGATGATTCTGATTGATGGAGTGGAAGCTTATGGATGGGAACTCGGACAGATGAACCCGCAGGATGTGGAATCGGTTTCCGTACTGAAGGATGCCGCTGCCGCCATTTATGGAACGAAAGCTGCCGGTGGCGTAATCATGATTACAACCAAACGTGGCAAGGAAGGCAAAGTAAAGGTCAACTATTCCGGTGCGCTGCACATAAATTATGTAAACGACCGCTATCCGGTGGCATCCATCTCGGAATGGGCGCAGATGCAGTTGCAGGCAGCAGAAAATGACCGTGTGTCTTATTACAACAAGACGACAGGCGAATGGGACGTAGCCAAAGAAATCTCTCCTTGGGGAATGTTCACCCTTGAACAATACAGAGACCTGGCACAAGGCATAGTACCCGAAACCATGTTCTTCAGCGGCAAAGAATTCCACACAGGCATTGTTGACCAGTTCGATGCCGTATATGGCACAACGCTTTCGCATCAGCACAGCGTGAATATCTCAGGCGGTTCGGACAAGGCTACTTTCCGTACATCAGTGGGATATGCCAATGACCGCTCTGTAATAGACTTCGTGTATGACGGAGCCAAAAAGTACAACTTCCGCACGAATCTGGATTATAAGATTTCCGATTATCTGAAGACTTCCTTCAATGTATCTTATGACATCCGCGAGACTCAGACACCCCATACCGGTGTAGGCGAGGGCGTTCAGGATTTTTACATCTTCCAGCTATATAATGACAAGGGCCAATACTATGATGATTTTGGCGGAAACAACCTGCTGGCGAAGTTAGCCGAAGGCGGACGGGACAATAACAGAGAAGACATTTTCCGCTTAGGTGCCAAGGTCTCTTTGAGCTTGGACAAGTACGTCAAAGGCCTTTCCTTTAGTGCCGACGGCAATGTGCGTATGCGTACCCACCGCAAAACAGAACGTAGCACAACCGTAACCATGTATGACTGGGACGGCAATATCACCAAGCAGACAAGCTCCAACGACCGCACGTTGAAGCAGACAAACGAAGATGTCATGTATCAGGTATATGGCATTTATGGGACGTATGACCGGAATTTCGGCGAACATCATGTGGCCGCTACCATTGGTTCGGTGTCCGAATTGAACAATTACGAGAAACTGTATGCTTTCCGCAGAGGCATGGCCGACGATAGTCTGGACGACCTCCAAACGGGCGACAAGACAACCCAGGAGAATCAGGGAGGCAGCAATGCCGTCGGCTTGGTTTCCTACATCGGCCGTGTGAACTACGATTATAAAGAAACCTATTTATTAGAACTTCAGGGACGCCGTGACGGTTCTTCGCGCTTGCATCCCGATTATCGTTGGGCAAACTTCTATGGAGCATCGGCGGCAGTCCGCTTGTCCGAGTTGTCGTTTGTCAAGAAACTGAATATATTTGATAACCTGAAGATTCGTGCCTCTTACGGTGAAACCGGTTCTACTACCGGTATCGGTAACTATGACTATATTTCGGGCATCACCACCGGTGCGAGATTTACCGGCTTGGAAAGCGCAGCTCCATCGGCAACCACGGCCTATATCAGCAGCATGACTTCATTGGAACGCTCATGGGAACGGGTCAGCACCTTGAACTTCGGTCTGGACTTTGCCCTGTTGAATAATCGTTTGAGCGGTGTATTCGAATACTATGTCCGCAAAAACAATGATATGCTAATCGGCATCACTTATCCGCAAGTATTGGGAACCGGTGCCCCAAAAACCAACAGTGGTGACTTTACCGCAAAAGGTTGGGATTTATCTTTGAACTGGAACGACAGAATAGGAGAAGTGAAATATAAAGTAGGCCTTTCTTTATCCGATTCCCGTTCGGAAGTAACGCGCATGGAAGGTGCCACCTCAATCAAGGTGGGCTTAAATAAGACGATAGAAGGAAAGCCTTTAAATTCACTCTATGTATATAGGACAAACGGCTTCTTGCAGAATGAAGATGAGGTAAAGGCATACTATCAGAAGTATGGTTTCAAAAGTGACACGGACATGGGTTTGAAGTCCGGAACCATCCTGCCCGATTATTTGGGGACAAACCGTCTGACTCCGGGTTGTGTCAGCCGCGTAGATACAAGCGGTGATGGTAAAATAAACACAGACGACCTTGATTATTATGGCGATGCAGCTCCCCACTTTGTATTTGGTATCAATTTAGGGTTTGAATGGAAGAACTTCGATTTCAGCGCTTTCTTCCAAGGTGTGGGACAACAATATTTGGCGCGTACCGGTAACTTCGGCCAATGCCCGCTTGGTGCTACTTGGGAAAACCAAAACAGTACATTCCTTGGCAATACATGGACAAAGGACAGAACCAATGCCGAGTTGCCTATCATTTCAGGAAGTGGCGACCGCAAAAAGTGGAACTATCAGCAATACAATGATGTCAATATCCAGAACATAGCCTACTGCCGTGCAAAGAATATCTCGATAGGCTATACACTTCCGGCCTCTCTTTTGAAGAGAATCGGCTTGGAAAGAGTACGCTGTTATGTTTCCGGTGATGATTTGTTCGTTATCTCGAATGTACGCGACGGAATGGACCCTGAAAAACAAGCCAAGTCAGGACAAGGTCAGACTGTTCCTTTCTCATCTTGCATCAGCTTTGGCCTGGATGTAACATTTTAATCATTCAAAACAGAATTAATTTAAAGACTTAAAGATATGAAATCAAAATATTTATATACAGCTCTCTTGCTGGCAGGAATGTCTTTTACAGGTTGCACGGACTTTCTGAACCAGGACCCGAGAGATTTTGTTTCCGAATCAGTTTACTTCAAGACACCGGAACATTTTGAGGCGGCAGCTAATAACCTATATGGAAAATTGCGTGGGTACAAGAAACTGGACGAGCGCTTCTACTATGACCTGATGGATTATAATACTGACTTATCCTTAGCCTATGGAGACGAAGGACGTGGTGCAGGCACTGCACCCACTACCGACCGTTTATGGGAGAATTTCTATAAATACCTGCGCCCCGTCAATCAATTGCTTGAAAAAGGAGAACTTTATTCCGGCAATAAAGATGAAATCGCAGAAAGTCTGGCTGTTGCACATTTCTTCCGTGCTTATCATCATTTCAGCCTGTTGACACGTTTTGGCGGTGTGCCTATCGTGACTCAGTCTCTGGATGTAAGCAGTGCTACTTTGTATGGCCCCCGTAACAGTCGCTATGAAGTTGTCAAACAAATCTTGGCAGACTTGCAGCAAGCTATCACTTATGGCTTGCCTACCGAGAATGAGATTCCGACCAAACTGAAAGGACTGTTGTCCATTGAGGCTGTAAAGGCCTTCAAAGCCCGTGTCTTGCTATATGAAGGCACATGGGAGAAATATGTAGGCAAAGCTACCGATGGCGATGGTGTGCAATCGGGCGCCGGAAGCAATGGGTATGATGCCGGTGATGCAGATAAATATATTGCCGAGGCTGCTCTATTGGCAAAAGAAGTGATGGATAGCCCGAACTTTGAGTTATGGGACAAGCGCGAGACTTTGGGTGATGACCACCTCTTCTATCTGTTCTCTTTGGAAGATGCCACAACCAATCCTGCCGGATACACCAAGGTGGATAATAAAGAATACATTCTTCAGGTCACTTACGATAAAACCTATAATCGTGGTGACGCTAATCTGAGCCATACAAAACCCGTAGGTCCAAACCGTAAAATGATGGATATGTATCTTTGTACGGATGGGTTGCCCGTGCAACTGTCACCGGAATTTAAGGGATATGCAACTATGCAGTCCGAATTCGAGAACCGGGATTTACGTCTGAAAGGCTTGGTCAAAGAACCTTTGAAGAAGTATTGGGGCTGGGGTGCAGGAACCAACGGCGGCGGTGCCCGTTATGACCAAAACATAGATGACATCACAACTTATGATTTCCGTTATGTCCCGAAACTGCAAACGTACAAAGAGGCAAGTGGCTACGAAGGACGTAAATTCACGACTGAATCCATTGAACGTGAAACAAATTATGAGTCATTCAACTGGCCCGTTATCCGCCTGGCAGAAATGTATCTGATTTATGCAGAGGCCACTTATGAAAAGAATGGTAAAATAACCAATGAAGAGTTGAATGCATCTATTAACAAGTTGCGCGAGCGTGCCGGTGTTGCTCCTCTTACCAATGAGTTGGTAAATGCTCATCCCACTTTGAATATGTTGGGCGAAATCCGTCGTGAACGCGCAATCGAGCTTTTCGGCGAAGGTTTTCGCTTTGATGACTTGAAACGCTGGAATATCGCTCCTGACGAGTTGAACCATGACATTTGTACTGTATATGCTGTAGGAACTGAGTATGAAACGGCTGTAAATCCGAAGGACCCAGCCGGGAGCTTAATCTGTAATACACCCGTATTTCCTTACGGAACAGTCAATTCTGATGAAATAGTATCAAGCTATTCAGGCATAGCGCCTATAAAGAAAGGGGCTCTTATCCTGGATAATGAAGGTGCACGCCACTTCTCTTTGAAGAACTATTTGCAGCCGATTCCTACGAATCAGATTAATTTAAATCCGGAATTAAAACAGAATCCTGAGTGGTAATTCCAGCAGGTTAGTCAATTCCAAAAACGGGTGAAAATACTTTTGTCTGTTCACAAGAATGTTTTCACCCGCTATTTGTAAGTCTGCATCATTCCACTTCAGTATTCATTAATATATTGCCGTATGATACTATTTCACATTTATATGTTTTCGTTGTTCCTTCTTACTGCCGCATCGGAAGAGAAAGATACTTTAATTGTGAAAAAAACAGGAGAGGAACTAATGTATTCCTGTGTGTCAGCTCCAATGAGCGAAAAAACAATTATGGCATGTGCCAAAGATACTTGTTTCTTCGCTGTCAGATACCGGACAGACATAAGGGAACTCAGACAAACAGTTATTTCCAGAGGTCGGAAAACTGAGCATACACTGGCTGTATTTCCTTCGGGCACGCCTGTTCATTTGCGTATAATGGCAAGCAAAGGGTCTGTCTGTTTTTTCTCGTACAGCAAAGATGGCAAGAATTATATTCCGGTAGGCGATGAATTTAATGCCTGCGGACAAACTTTAAGAATCATAACTTCCCAATGAAAAGACTATTCTGCTACTTTATATTGAGCTTATTAATACTCAGTACATCTTTTGCAAGAAATACGTTGCAGGTGATAAGGCAATCCTGCGAATTTCAGGAAAATCCGGTGGGATTGGACATCGCTTCTCCCCGTTTCTCCTGGCAATTGGCAGATAGAAAGCAACAGACGGGACAGTGCCAGACGGCTTACCGTATATTGGTTGCCTCATCACTTGAAAACTTGAAAAAGAATAAGGGTGACATGTGGGATAGCAAAAAATGCGTTTCCGGGCAGTCTGTATTGATTGAATATGCAGGAAAGCCTTTACAGTCTAATGGCATTTATTATTGGAAAGTCCGCACTTACGATAAGAAAGGACGTGCCTCAGGTTGGAGCAACCCTTCGCATTTCAGCATGGGACTATTACACGAAACAGACTGGAAGGCCAAATGGATAAAGCACCCCACTGCTGCGGCTGAAGAACATATCTGGTATCGAAAAAACATCGAACTGCCGGACAGTTGCAGAAAGGCATTCATATATGTAGCCTCCTTCGGCTATCACGAACTTTATGTAAATGGAGAAAAGGTGGACGACCGTGTACTGGCGCCTTCACTTACCCGCTTGGATAAAAGAGTATTTTACGTAGCGTATGATATAGCTGCGCTGTTGAAAAAAGGGAAGAATACCATAGCCCTATGGACCGGTCCCGGCTGGGCGCGTTATGAATATTTTATAGATAAAGTCACCCCGGCACTATCTGTACAACTGAATGGGCAATATATGGCAGGAGATAAGTTCTCGTTTGCTTCTTCTTCGGACTGGAAGTGTCATGAAAGCGGAAGTAAAAATATCGGTGGATGCAAATATCGTGACAATGGTGGAGAATACATCGATGCATGTTTATTCGTGAACTGGAATGCAAAAGACTACGATGATTCCCGGTGGATAAAGTCGCAGGAAGTGGAAACAAAAGTGAAACTGTCTGCACAGAAGTCCGAACCTACAAGAATCATTGATACGATTGCCGCCAAAGCGGTTATTGACACAATCTCCGGTATGTACAAAATAGATATGGGGGTCAACTATACCGGTTGGATACAGATTAAGGTGAAAGGCAGTCACAGCGGTGATAGCATTGATATTTATGCAGCGGATGATCCGGTAAACATAAAAGACTTTACCCAGCACAGCATCTATGTAAGCGGAGGAAAACCGGTTGAAGTCTTCCGTAACAGATTCAACTATATAGCAGGCCGATATATCACAATAAAAGGGCTGAGAGAAAAGCCGGAGTTAGAGGATATTACAGGATATGCACTCGGCACGGATTTGCGTCGTACAGGTAAGTTCGTTTGTTCAAACGAGCTGTTTAACAAAATATATGAGACCGATTTATGGACATTCCGGATGTGCACGACAGAAGGATATACTTCAGACTGTCCGCATCGGGAGCGTTTGGGATATGGTGAAGAATTGTTTGCCACCGCATGGGGTATTGCGTTGCCCAATTATGATGCAGCGGCCTATTTATATGAACTGATAGAGAAATGGACAGATATGCAGGAAGCCAACGGCTGGATACACCATACCACTCCGCAGATAAACTTTCATGCCGGCGGTCCGATGTGGTGCAGTGCCGGACTGAATATTGCTTGGGAGTACTATCAGACGTATGGTGACAAAAGAGTATTGGCCAAAGTCTATGGCACTGCAACAAAATGGCTGGAGTTTCTGTCGGCACACACCAAGGAGGGAATACTCCATCCTTATAAAGAGGGGCGCATGAATTTCTTGGGAGATTGGGGGACACCGGAAGGTATGAAAGAATGGGCATATACCCCGGAAGCTTTATTCTTTAACAACTGCGTGTACCTGATGAACCTGCATACGATGGCGGAAATAGCTTCCATACTGGAAAAGAAGGAGGATGAAGAAAAATACAGGTTGATACTGGACAGAACAAGGAAACGTGTGCATGAATATTTCTATGATGCAACGGCAGGCATTTATCCGAAAGGATTGCAGGTGCCTACTGCTTTTGCCCTATGGCAACAAGTAGTACCGATAGAACTGCGTAGCAAAGTACAAGCGCATTTTGAGAAAGAAATCATGCAGACACATCCCTATTTGGGAATGGGCAGCTCCGGACTTCCGGTATTGATGAAGTTCCTTACAGAAGTCCATCCGTATGACGAGGTGGTGGCCGGGCATCTGAACAAAACGAACAAGCCAAGTTATGGCTATTTCCTGTCGCAAAACGAGACAACTTGGCCGGAGTATTGGAATTGTGACGTGCCAAGCAAGATTCATACGTGCTACACCGGAGTATCTGCCTGGTTCATCAAACGTGTTGGGGGAATACAGCCGGATGCGAAGCATCCCGGTTATCAATCACTCATCATTTCTCCTTCACCGGTTAAAGGGCTCACATTTGCAGACACAGAAGTAGAGACCTTATACGGAACCGTAAAAAGTAATTGGAGAAAAGAGGAAAACAAGTTTATTCTTTTCGTTTCCATACCGGTGAATACGAAAGCTACAGTGTGTTTACCCGACAATTCGGAAACTCAAATAGAGTCCGGTACATATACTTTTGAATGCATTTTATAATGAAAACATAATTATATTATATGAAGAAACATTTGATAACTACATTACTACTGGCTCTATCATTCGAAGCTTATTCGCAACGAATCGTACAGCCAATGACAGAGAACTGGAAATTTCTGCGGCAACAGGCCACAGTAGTGACTCCCACCAATGACTGGCAAGACGTATCTTTGCCACACTCATGGAATGCGGCGGACGGACAACGCAGCGGCAAGAACCGGCTGGATGACAACGGACATGCCATCGTACAAGCGGATGCCAATGCGGCAAAGGTCATCAATCCGGCTACCAAGTTCGGATATTACCGTGGTCCGGCCTGGTATTTTCGGTTACTGGATATTCCCAAGGAATGGAAGAACAAGCGTGTGTTTGTACGTTTTGAGGCAGCCGGGCAAGTGGCTCGTGTGCACATCAACGGGCAGATGTTGGGCGAACATCGTGGCGCATTTACAGCATTCTGTTATGAACTGACTAATTATCTGCAATATGGAAATAAGAATGAGCTACGGGTGGAAGTGGATAACACACACCGCCAGGATATTCCCCCGTTATCCGGTGATTTCAATGTGAATGGCGGTTTGTATCGGCCTGCTGAATTGATTATTACGGATAAAGTATGCATTTCACCATTGGATTTTGCTTCTCCCGGGGTATATGTCACAACGAAAGAACTAAACGCTTCCCATGCAAATGTAGAAGTTCGGTCGTTACTCAGTAATGGGGTACGCACAGCCATGAGCAATGAGCCGTTTGTTCCGGCAGAAGAAATCACAGTAGAGACTGTCATCAAAGATGCCGAAGGAAAGGTAGCCGCTAAAGTTGAAGAGAAAGCAAGCATTAATGCCGACTGCAATGTCGATGTAGCGCAAACATTGACCATTGAAAATCCCATATTATGGGAAGGCCGGACGAATCCTTATTTATATAAGGTAACTGTCAACTTAAAAAGGAATGGAGAAGTGATTGATTCTGTTGACCAACCTCTGGGACTGCGTGCTTTTGCTATAACAGACGAGAATGGTTTCTTACTGAATGGCAAGCCATATCCTATTTATGGTGTAGGGCGCCATCAAGATTTGAAAGACAAGGCATGGGCGCTGACTGCGGAAGACAATGAAAAAGATTACTCTATCATGAAAGAATTAGGCGCTACGGCTATTCGTTTCGCCCACTATCCGCAAAGCGAGAACATGCACGACATAGCCGACCGTGAAGGCTTTTTGGTATGGGATGAAATTCCGTTAGTCAATGAAATCCGTCTGGACTATGAATCCAAACAAAATGTCCGCATCATGATGCAAGAAATGGTACGCCAACTCTACAATCATCCCAGCGTAGCATGGTGGGGTATCTATAATGAAATAGAGAACATTTATACACCACCCTCCGAAGAATTTCTTACTGAATTGCGCAATAGTATCCGAGAAATCGATAGCAGTTCACGCTTCATAGTCGGTGCCAGCGACCACGGGCTGCGTCCTCACAATCTTATTCCCGAAGCAACCTGCTTTAATAACTATCCGGGATGGTATCACGGCAATTTCCCGAAAGAGGAAGGTTATACAGGCGAATTTTCGCAGTATTCCAAATGGCTTGTTGACCGTCATAAAGAGATTGGTATGCGTACCGCTATCAGTGAATACGGAGCAGGAGGTGATGCCACTCAGCATACAGAAGGTGCTCCCCAGAAACCTAAACCGGCACATGGTGGTCCATTCCAACCGGAAGAGTGGTTAGCTTATGTACATGAAGAGAATTGGCGCATCATGAAGAATAACGAGAATCTGTGGGGCACATTCTTATGGGCTATGTTTGATTTTGCCAGTTGTATGCGTAACGAAGGCAGTGTACCTTCTGTCAATACCAAAGGAATCGTTTCTCAAGACAGACAAATCAAGAAAGACCCTTATTATATGTATAAAGCCAACTGGAGTCTTGAACCGATGGTGTACATTGCTTCAAGGCGTGCGGTGAAGCGTACACTGGCACAGACCGACATCAAGGTTTACAGTAACTGCCAGGAGGTTATACTGAAAGTGAATGGCAAAAAAGTGGGACGTGTGCAACCGGACAACATCAAGGTGTGTGTGTTTAAGAGCATTAGCCTGCGTAAGGGTACAAACCGCATAGAGGTGGAAGCCCGCACCAAACAAGGTAAGAAGGTAACCGACTCTTGCGAATGGATATTGGAATAAATAGTGAGTACTTTGAATAAGAGAAATATGCAATATCGAATGAAAACCCATCAGCTTACATTGGAACAAATCACCCATTTGTTGCAAGAAAGTGAAACAGGAACTTTAGCAACCATTAATCATGATGGAACGCCTTATATAGTTCCGATACATTTTATTTTGTTAAATGGATGTATTTATCTTCATGGATTATCGGTTGGACAGAAATTGGATAACATAAGAGAAAATCCGGTTATTTGCTTCAATGTTTATAAAATGGAAGGATTACTATTGGATGAAAAAGAAACTCCTTGTGATACCAATACCCAATATCAAAGTGTGACAATGCAAGGAAAAGCCCGATTAATAGACTCGTTAGAACATAAGAGAAAGGTGTTACAAGCTATTGTTAACAAATATGTTCCTAAATTATCAGATAAGGTTCTACCGGATAATATGATAAAAGGTACATCCGTTATAGAAATAATGATAGAAAATATTACTGGAAAGTATTGGAAATAACTACATTTGACACCGAAATAATAGACATGGAAAATCCCGATCATCATATTGGATGACCGGGATTTTATAATAAAACATGCGACATATATTTTACTTCACTCTAATATCTTTGATAAACTCATTGAACGTAAAGTCTTTTATCTTTTTCATCCGTTGCCCGTTGATGAGAATATTCTCAAACGTTATGCCGTGTACCATACGTTGATTGTCCAGTCCTCTTATAACAGACGGATGCTCACCAATGCCGTTGTAGGTGATGTTCCGGAAGGTAACATTCTCTATTTGCCTGCCTGGTTGCTTATCGTATTTACGGTTGAAACGGACATTGACATAAAACAACCGGCCTTCTTGAATATTTTCCACCCGAATGTCCTCAAACAGCACGTTGCGCACCGTATTGTTGTCACCGGCATCGATAGCCATGCAACCCTGATATGGTGGGTCGTCTTCATCCTGTTCAAGTATGTCAATATTGCGGAATACCAGATTGGAAATGGTCTCACCTTCGACGGATTCCGGATCGCCATGACCACCAATATTGATGGGATGAGCGATGTCTGCCCAAAGAATGGAGTTTTGTACAGTGATGTTGTCCGAACCGCCCCACCAATTCCAGCGATGGTTGTATAGAGCGATGCAATCATCGCTATTGCGCATGAATACATTATCCACAAGTACATTGCGGCAGCACATCATGTCTATTCCATCGCTCCATTTCGTGCAACTGAAAGATTTCAAATTCTTGATGGTAATACCTTCCGAACCGCCTCCAAAGATAGTGTAATGTTCCGGATTGACGATTGTTATGCCATCCACCAATACTTTCTTAGAGTCCGTTATCTCCACTCCGCGCGCTGGATGATCCAATATTCCACGACCTATAATACGCACATTTTCCACCTTATCTACCAATAATTTTGCTTTCAGCACAGCTCCTGGTGCCAAATACACTGTCGTATTGCTTGGAATACGGATTTGATTGTTCGGCAAGTCTTTGGGACGATGTACACCGGGACCAAAATACAACACGCCATTCTCTTCTTTCGAATAGGTTTCTGTCTCCGGTGAATTGGCAAATAAATGAAGATTATGCAAACGGTCTCCATTGAATTCGATGGAAAGATATTGGGGCTTATTCAATGTAAAGGTAATCATATTCTGTTGTTGACTATATGAAATATTATTGGCCAAAGGACGGATATCCACTCGATGTATCATGCCATTATTTTTTTTCACCATTACTTCTACCGGTTTACCCATGTCAAATTGCACCATGGTAGCATCCTGCACTTTATCCATGTCAACTTGCACTTTATATTCAAACAAATCTTTCCATTCACCCCCCGGCACGCGGACACATACGGTATAGTCGTCGTTGTGTGGCATGCCTGTTTGTAATCCTTCCGGATAAGTAACTAACTGCGCTTGAAGAGTCAAACTGATAAATAGTAGATAAAAGAATAAATACTTCCTCATAACTTTATATAATTAATTATTGTTTCAGCAAACGTACAGGGCCCAACAAACCGGATTCCAATAAAGGGTCTTCTTTTCGATAGTGTTTCCAAGGCGAGAACAACACCCGTTCACGTTCATCATGTTGTCCTGACAGATACCATTCCGGCAGACTGCAAATGCGGCCATATTCATCATATTCATATTTTTCAGGCAGATGTTCATCTCCGATCATACGATTAGGGAATAGGTTGGTAACTTTAACAAGCAATTCGTTTTTTCCGGCTGTTAACAACCGGGTAATATCCAAAATATAGGGCGCCTTCCAAATCTGTATGAAATCGCTGCCGTTAACGCTTACTTCAGCAATATTTTCTACTCTGCCCAAATCCAGCATTAAGCGTTTCCCTTTCAGAGATTTCAATTCTTTTTGAGTCAAAACCAACTCTTTACTGTAAATAGCTGTTCCCGAAAAATGCTTAACATTAAAATCTGAATGCTTATGCAAAGAATGCAGATACGGCAAAATAATTTCCTCCGGAGCTTTACTCCACTTCGGGAAGTAAACCTTCCAATCATCCGACAGCGTTTTCCACACAATTCCCTCACTACGAGGAATCGGTAGCCCGGCTTTCACTATTTCTGCTATAGACTGTGGTGAAAGCGCATAGTCAAAGACTTCCGGTTGTGTCTGATCTCCCTCAAAACTTCCGATATATTGTTCTTCCGCCATAGGAACGTCTATTGCAGGATAACAATTGTAAGCGGACTGTTGTCCTGTAGCCACCAGATTTCCATTCAGATAAAGCTGCGGAACGCCATTCTTATAGACTAATGCCACATGTGTCCATCCTTCGATAGCGTCTGCATATTCCAGTACAAGATTATTCTTTTGATTACGCTCATATACCCGTATCCCATTCTGTCCCATAGAGATGCCAACTTGAGCTTTGTTACCGGCTTCTACTCCTGGATATAACAAATATCCACGTCCATTGGCTGCAAAAGTTTCAGGCTTAGCCCAAAAGGAGAGAGAGAATGTAGAATGGAAATCATGCTCCGGCGAGAAGTCAAAATCTCCATTTCTGCTATGTACTTGAGTTCCCAAAGGCCGAATCTCCGCTACAGCGGATGGATTATCGTTACCATTCCGGAAGACAACAAATATAGAACCGCTTTCCCGTAAATTGATGTTCAACCTCGTCATACCATTTACTTCCTCGTAAGGTACTGGAATATCCGTCACACCGGTTTCTGCATTCCACAGTTGGGGGACTTTTCCTGAAACACGGCAAGTAACAGTCAATTGTTCGGGGCGACGGCGATGATTGGTAATGAAATAAACTTCATCATCATTTACCGTACGATGAATAAAATGTATTTGTGCATCTTTATTCTTTGAGGTGAAAGAAAAGTCCGGCGCTATTTGTTTTTTGTTCAGGACGTCTATAAGCTCTCCTTTATGGATGATGTGTCCTTGCCCCAAAGTTGTAGAGTTCCATAATTTATCAGCCAAAACCCTTACTGCTTCATCTTTTCGGGCATTCAATCCTAAATATCCGACAGGCTTATCACCGGCCAACACAACAGTCATCCCTTGCTCTACTAATTCTATAATACGTTGTAAGGTTTCCGGTGATGTCCTTTCCATCGGAGCAACCACCATCAGGCTGTAATTCATGCCATCCGGCAATACTATCTTTCCATTTCTGATGGACAAGCGTTTATGTAAAGCTTCTACCCCTGTAATATCCCAGCGATAACCATAGGGGGTAACAGGATACACCACATTATAGTTGTTAACTCCCGAAGATATGGCCTCATCCTTCAGATAAAGAATATCAGCCACATATTTCCCTTGCTGCAGCATATAAGCACAACGCGCGTTGTACAGATTTAATGCGGCAAACTGGTCTGCCCATGTAGAAGTACGGTCCAGATGGGTACCGAAAGGACCCATAGTCATCAGATTTCCCGGTTGGCTTCCAACATAAGGCTGATGTGTCGTGGCGTGATAAACGAAACGGTTAACACCCGCTGTCATAATATAGTCCCCTAATGCTTTCATGCCATAAGGATGTTCCGTGAATTTACTGTTGAAAGGAGTGCCGGTATAACACTCACAAGCCACTATCGGGCGATTCCACACGTGAGCTGTAGAAGATGCCAGCATAGTAGTAGTTATATTTCCATATATATAGTGCGTCCAAAATTCACTCATTGGATAATCCTGGCGCGCAGCCATTTCCAGACTTTCGAAATTACCATCTCCATAGGCTTCACCTGCATATTTCAACCGGTGACGTCCAATGCGTTCTTTAAAATGTTCCACGTAATTCTCTATAAACATATCAGTATGTGTTCGGCGGAAGTCCCATAAGAAACGCTCCGTTTCAGTCACACTCCCTACAAAACGTCCCGTTACAGCCAACACATAAGGCATCATATCATAGCCACGCTTTGCTTTGAAATAAGCAGGAAGATTTTCAGTCCAGTTTTGTTTCCCAGCTTCCCAACTGTCTATGACCAATGCTTCTAAAGTCGTTCCACACCACGGTTTGAGTTCTTCCATCAACGGGTCAATAAATAAATCGAAGTGTTGGTCGAGCGCTTCTTTACTCAACTTGTCACAGTCTAATCCGATGCCCGAATCAGGGGCAGCAGCCACTTCCTCTCCGGTTGTAGTATATCCGATACGCACAATGGTCCAGTTTCCCTTAGGTGCTTTCCAATTCAGTCGGCCATTATTGTCTATTTTATCTGTAATATCAATTACTCGATCAGGAGATATTATTCCATCAACAGGAATCTGTTGTTGGCTTTCTTTTAGGGGGACGATTACGTTTCCCGCATTAATCTTTGCTGCATAATTCTCGATACGTGGAGAAGAATGAAAGTTCAGTTCAGCCAGGCTGGTGCTCCGGTTGGTAGTAATCCGAAAAAATCGAGCCTTTACCGGGGCAAAAGAGATTGTGCCGGGAACATCCATAGCTCGTAAAGGCGGACAGTTGAATTGTCCTATAAAAGTAAAATTGATTCCGTCCTCCGAAACTTCCAACTTTAATGAGGGTGCATAATCACGAGGCCCATCGTGCGGATCAAGCGGTTTTTCACGGTCTCCCCTATAAACTGTGCCAGCTTGTGCATTGAAAGGAGCACTCAATTCAAATAAAAGGACTTGCCCACCTTTTATTTTACATTGAGTGCTCAAATTGTTATCCAAAAACATCTTTTTACCTATTTCCTGACCATCTAAAGTAACCTTACTGACCAATGTCTCAAACGCTCCTTTTTCTACCGGTAGCGAAGGATAGGCCAAAATATATGCATCCCTATAAAATCCTAACTTTGCATAAGGGCGAGAAAGAGCTATATCAAGCATTTTCTTGCCATCCGAAACGACAAAACTTTCTGTCCACCCCAATTGTTTCATCGAGCATTCAGTGGTTATCCATGGACCACCGGTTCCACTGTAACCAGGAGAGTTATGCATATAAAGTTGTAATCCTAAACGCTCGGCCTCCTTCATTGCATGCACAATCGCTTCTTTCCATTGTGAGCTGTTATAATCTATGGGACCACGGGGAATACCCACTCCGGCTTCAAAAATCATAGCGGCACCATAATTGGCACGCTTCATATATTCCAGATCTTTTGTTAATCCTTCTTTATTGATATTCCCATTCATCCATTCCCAATATGTATTGGGACGTGCATCACGTGGAGGATTCACAAAATTCATTTCTGAAACTTGTGACATTACATTGCCTGCAAATAGAAGCGAGCTTAAACTCACTATCAAAAATTTCCTTATTCGCATTTTGATTTTTTTTATAATAATACGAATGACGGAATATAAAAACTCAATAAGGGCAAAAAATATAGACTATTCTATGATTTTCGCTTGTAAATCTGTAGCTTTCACTTTGTTTTCTTTGCCCTGAATCAAAATTATACAATCACCGGATGCTGTGTATTGCCAATGTCCGTCTCTATATTCAACCAAAACATTAATAGGTTGCTCTGATTTTATTGTTATTTCAGGAGTTTGCAAACAGGTACCATTACCCAAAAAGAGGATACAGTCTTTTTTATCTTTTTTTCCCCATAAGGCATAAGTTGCCGAAGCTGACATTTGCCCTAAAACACATGAAACTTTATTATTGTCTGATGAGAGAATATAATCCACACGCCCGTCTTTCTGCTTCACACAAATACCGGTATTACTACCCGGTACATTACTTTTCACTTCAGGAAAAGTGACGGCAGAAATACATCCGGGTTCATTGACGGAAGATGGTTCATAGACTGCAACAAATGGTCGATGCCAAGCTTCGCCATATTGACGTGCTACGAATGTAAGAGTAGGTTGTTTTTTTATATCATAAGGCATATTGGGTGTGCGGCTCAATCCTTCCGTCATAGGACTCAAGGCTGAGAATACTTTACGTTCTTTCTCTCCTTTCATCCACATATTCATACTTATATCATCTTTGTCAGGCATTTGTATGGTAAAAGTAGCTTTTACATCCTTGTCTGTCACAACACTTTTCTTATCAAACAAATAAGAATAAGCATAAAGATGTGCTCCGGCAAATGCAAGTTCTTCTGTCGGTTGAAGATTTAAAGCTGTATCGTCTGTAGTGGTCAGGTTCATTATTTGTCCCATGTTGTGATAGAAATAGTCATGCATTTTATCACTTCCTTCTACTTTCTTACTACGAAAAATATCTATATAATATCCGGAGGTTTTTCCTGTAGTCACAATACTCATCATACGGTTCTGATCTGCTTGAGATTCCGGTTCACGAAAGAATACTTCACTGTAACTGACAGGCTGGTAGGCAATCTTTTTCCCATATTCAGGATAACAATTCAGGAGTTTAAAAGCATGATTGCTTTTCATGACCGGATAAGAGGATATTCCATCCACACAAACCGTATTATGTGCCGGGAATTGACTGTAATACTCTAAATAATCCTGACCGGAATAGAGCGTCAGACCTATGCCAGCATCGGGACCTAACGGTAAACCTTTACCATAAAGTTCCATATTGATGCCATTGGCATGCATATGATTTCCCTCACTGGCATTTAATGATACCATCAGGCTATGGCGGGGATTCATGCCGTTGCGTTGTACAAACCAACTTACATTAGGAGCATAGAACGTAGGAGTAACATAATCATCTATTTTCTCGGCAGGGATGTTCTCATCAATTACTAAAGGCTTGTCACCAAAGAAGGAAGTTACAGCAACACGTACTTTCTTTTTATCAGCCGAAGGTTGAGAAAATGAAGGATTAAACAGCTTCAACATGGAAGTAAACTGTTTCTCCTGTTCCTTTTTCCCATATTTCTGTGCATTACTTATCATGCGTTCAAAGAAGTCTGTACGTAACCTCCCCGGATGAGTATCTCCGAAACCCACAATCATTCCATTAGGGAATAAATATTGGGGAGTGGAAGCAACCGCTTTCGTTATTACAGGAATTTTTTTAGCTAAATCAATGCCAAGATTACGATCAAACAAATCGACAAAATTAGCATAATCGGCTACGACTCCACAGCTATATCCGGGACATTCCGCCCAAATGCCTGTATCTTTATCAAAGCCATAATCCGCCAGTTTTGAAAGTGACCACTGGCGGATAGAAGACTGGTTCAATACATAATCAATATAATATTCGCGCCCTTTATGGTCAGCATATTGTACATTGTCTTCCAATATCAAACCGATATTCATAATAAAACGGGCTTGAATCAAATCCCAATTATTGTGAGGTACGCCATTATCGATAATATTATCCGCCCATTTTTTAAAAGCTCCGGCATAAACATCCATTTTATCTGCTTTGGTTGTTTTCAGATAATCGTATAGGAAATCATATAATGGAACTAAGGCATTTAATGCATCTTCATGAATTACTTCAAAACTACTCATGCCGACCAAGGTCTGTTGATGCCCATGATTTAAATCTTTAGGAACATTACGATAATATATACCTGTCATATACGTATCAAATACAGAAGTTGCTAACTCGGCGTACTTTTTTTCTCCAGTTATCCACCAGAGGAAGGCAGCGTCACGAGCTATACCCAATATTTCGACATTAATGCTTTGGATAATATTTCCGGTTTTGCTGATATTCACCCATTCATGGGGGGTGCCTTCCAACATTCCGTTTGCCAAATACATACCGCGAGGATCTTCTTGATAAGGTTCCAATTCATCCAATTTCGGACGTATATAATTGGTTCCATGATTTCGGGCTCCGGTATACATAACCGTTGGAGCAGGTGCTTTCTCTCCTCCGGCATGATCGTAATATTCGCCTTTAATATATACCTCTGTTGCATGAGTTTTCCAATACATTTGCAAACGGGAGGACAACCACTCTGGTTCCCGACTAACATATACATCTGTACGTTGTTTCAATTTATCGAAAACTTCTTTTGCCCATGCCTTCTCTTTTATTAATTTTTGAGTTTCAGCTTTACTGCCACTATTTGTTAAATAACGCGGATGACTCTGTGGTAAATGTTGCAGAGCATCGGATTGTGCGTATAACGTGATCGTTATAAATAGAAAAACAAAAATGCATAACTTCTTCATGATATTTTTTATTGGATTCATATATGGGTACGTTTAAGGAAACTCTTTTCCTCAAAATAGATTAGTATATTTTTGAATATCATATTGTTCTTTTTAAAATGAGCCTTTCGATAAGAGAAAATGGAATGCAATAATTAGTTATAAAATGGCGACTCCGGAGTCTATCACATAGGAGACGGTTGTGGCAGTAGCCGTTAAACCGTCCCGTTTTCGTTTAACGAAAACACAACTTGCTGTCCCCTCTACGGGGACAACGTTTTTAAATAGAGCTGTTATTTCCCTACGCCATCGGACTTTTCGACGAAAGATTTAAGGAATTAACACATTTCGTCCCTTGTTTTCCGGGCTGAACATGGCTATATTCGGTGCATTTGATTGGTTTTACACATCTGCAAAAGGAGAATTTAAAGATATTCCACAAGTGTATATCGGGATTTGCTGTTTATACACAAGTGTCATATAATTATTTATTGGTTCTACGCATCCGTAAATGGAGAATATAAGTATATTCCACAAGCATCTTGGGGCGATAACTGCTTTCGATACACTATCATTATATTATTAGTTATTGGTTCTACGCATTTGTAAATGGAGAATATAAGTATATTACACAGGCTTCTTGGGGCAGTAGTCGCTTTCGGTACACTATCATTATATTATTAGTTATTGGTTCTACACATTTGTAAATGGAGAATATAAGTATATTACACAGGCTTCTTGGGGCGGTAACTGCTTTCGGTACACAATCGTCATATTATCCGTTATTGGTTCTACACATTCGCAAATGGAGAATATAAGTATATTACACAGGCATCTGAAGGCGGTAGTAACTTTCGATACACAATCATCATATTATTAGTTATTGGTTTTACACATTCGCAAATGGAGAATTTAAGTATATTCCACAAGCATCCTTACAGTAGGAGGGCGTGACTAAAACTGACTTTCAATGACTATAACAGACAGGGTATTTCATAGGATTATTCCATTCCTTTATTTTGTCTTGGAATATTATTGTCTAATTAATACGATAACGATGGAATACTTGGAAAAAAAACAGGCTGCTCCCAGCAGCATAGACGAAAAGGACTTTATCAATAAGGTCGCTCAAAAAAGTATGGCAGGAAGGTTTTTATCAGATGAGCCCGATGTGGTACCGGATGTTTCTGATACTGAAAGAAAAGCTCCCACAGACGAAGAGATTGAGGAGTTTAAAAGAAAATATATGGTTTCCATACCTAAAGGCACTATCTGCAAAACCATATACATTGACGGCAAGTTGCATCGGGATATCGCAACTTTGGTCAAGGCAGCAGGGTGTGGCACCATCTCCGGCTTTGTCACTCAGGTGCTGAAAGATTACTTTGAAAAGAACAAGGAGACGATTGAGAGCCTGATGGGGAAAGCCTATCAGTCCTGGAGGAAAAAATAAATGCCTATGGAAAATTCCGGGAAAAAGAAGGTAGATCCCCGTCGGATTGATAAGCAGGCCATCCGGGAGTTGGTAGGAGGTAAACCCACACAACGTATTATTACCAAGCCTTCTGAAAAAAAGGATACGGCCAGTATCGCTTCTGAACAACCTATTGTGCAGACAGAACAATCCGGAGGAATGCCTGATGGCGAAACAAAATTTCTTCATGGCATCCGGAGTGAAAAACGTAAATCTCTGCACATTGATGCCGGTCTGCATCATCAGCTTTCCTCCCTGATATGGGCTATCGGATGTGGCGATATCACTATGGAGGGGCTTGTCAACAGACTCCTGACTCAACATTTCGAAGAATACAAAGATGTGCTCAATGCAATGACGGAAGACAGGTAATCTTCTGTCATTTTCATAGCTTGTAATCATATTAATACATTTAATAAGGGTGATTAGCCTAAGCGAAACTAAGTTAATCCATTGATAATAAGATGTGTACGATTATGACATGTGGGAATATAATCGTATCTTAGATGTATGAAAATAAAGGATTAATGAGCTATGGATGAAAGAGTTAGAAATATTTTAGAGCAGTCTACGACAAAGACAAGCAAGATTCAGCAGCTGCTTCTGCTGGGATTGACCAGACGTGAAATCGCCGACCTTGTGACCAGAGGCAATTGCGGATTTGTGTATAATGTGTATAAAAAAATGCTTGAAAGGGGTACTTTCGTTTCCTGCCAGGCAGGACAGGTATCTGTCCCGGTATTGGACTACAGCTTCACCCGCAGGTTCGGTGTAGAAATCGAGGCTTACAACTGCACGCAGGAAAAGCTGCTCCATGAGCTTCGTGAAGCCGGTATCCGCGTCGCTATCGAGGGTTATACCCATCGCACGACGGAGCATTGGAAACTGGTTACTGACAGCAGTTTGAGCGGCAATGACACTTTCGAGCTGGTCAGTCCGATCCTGGCAGGTGAAGCCGGGTTGAAAGAGCTTGAGACCGTATGCTGGGTACTTGACCTCTGTGATGTCAAGGTGAACGACAGTTGCGGGTTCCATGTACACATGGATGCTGCCAATTTCAATATGGAGACCTGGAAAAATCTGGCTTTGACCTATAAGCATTTGGAACCGGTCATCGACTCCTTCATGCCGGGATCACGCCGTAATAACCAATATTGCCAGAGTCTGCACGGCATCTCCGATACGGCTATCAGGGAGGCATCCACGATTACCGACCTCCAGTGTGTATTTAACAACCGTCGCTATTACAAATTGAATTTGGAAGCCTATTCCCGCCACCGGACAGTTGAATTCCGGCAACATTCCGGAACGACCAACTACACAAAAATGGAAAAATGGATCAGATTTCTAAATGGTTTGGTTACCTTTGCTTCGGCTGCAAGCCTTCCCGAGAGGACTAACCTGGAGAGTCTGCCTTTCCTCGGTGAAAAAGAAAAATTATTTTTTAAGTTACGGACTAAAAAATTAGCAGGATGATACAGAACTATGAATTGGCGGATGGCGGTAGGATAACCGCCTCCAGCCCCGAAGAATTCGTCCGGCTGCTCCGTGAGGGCAGCTGGTTCGACCATGATTGTACGGACGAGGTGTTTATGAACAACTTTGCCGGTCGCTATAAAGAGCTGCATGGTGTGACGGTTTCTACTGATACGCCGGAGCATTTCATGGCAGATTTGCGTAAATACGGTTACATAAAACCTTAAGAGTAGAGAAATCCTTTATTGTAATGATCCCTGCCCGGTTTCCGCTTTCGGTTTCCGGGTGGGGATTTTTTTTCTTTCACCGCAATTCCATGAGATATCGTGGAATGCAAATCTTCCACTCCGGCACATACGTGTCTGATTCTCCCTTGTTCGTCAGGTAGCGTGTACTTTTACCGGCTCCTTCCTTGCATATTTTGAAGAACCGGTCACTCAGCTTCATTTTTTCCTTGAACAGCGAGAGGATAAATCCTGCCCGTTGGTAAAGGGCCTGCTTGCCATACAAGGCAAGGTAATGCAACAGCTTTTCCTCGTCCGCTTCCCCTACAAAATCCAGGTTGTAGACATATTCTTCATACCCACCCGCCAGATCCAAACGGTCGGCACAGTCTATGATGGTCCGTTCAGGGTCTGTCACATAGACCTTCTTATCCGGATGCGGACGGATTATACCTTCCCGGAACTTATCCGGAGCATACATGTATTCCACGAAGTCGAATTCAAAAGGCCGGAACCTGCGGGATGCGGACAGATAGATGCGGTTGAACACCTGGTTCTGCCAGCCGTAATATTCCATAGCGGAATGGTAGGAAATATAAGCGTCCGGTACGGCATTGCATCCTATTTCGAACTTGTTCTCATCCACATATCCGTCCCCGGGATTGGTGGGCAGATACACGTTCTTCCTGACACGGGCTATCGCGTTCCGTTTCCTGTACCTGTATAAAAGGGAGGAAACGGTTTCTTTGTTCCGGGTGTGGGAAAACATTTCCTTTCCGCTGACAAAGCGTTTGTCCTGTATGCCGTTATCATATTTGAGCATGAATCCTATTTTTCGTCAAAGGTAACAGTTAATGCACATAATCGCTAATATTTTAAAGAATAAAATTCTACCACCGATTCCTTCCCTGACAAAAACTGACTACGGATGACTATACATGACAGGCTATTTTATCTTATTGGCGGAATCTTTTCCTTTACACCGCAAAAGATGATACCGCCCAAGGTTTCAGGTTTTTACACGATTGCATTATTATCCTTTAAAAATAGAAGAAAATGAAAAAAGAACCGTTATTTATTGCCTTTGCCAGCCAGAAGGGTGGTGTCGGTAAGTCGGCTTTCACCGTTCTTGCCGCCAGCATCCTGCATTACCGGAAAGGTTACCGGGTGGGAGTCGTGGATTGCGACGCCCCCCAACACAGCATCTTCAACATGCGTGAACGTGACATGAAAAGCGTGGAGAAGAGTGATTTCCTGAAAGTCGCCCTCTACCGCCAACACGAACAGCTCCAGAAACTTGCTTATCCGGTCATCAGGAGCGATCCGGAGAAAGCGATGAAGGATGTGCATGATTATATGCAGAAAGAAGATGCCGAATTTGACATTGTCCTTTTCGACCTGCCGGGAACGTTGCGCTCCGAAGGAGTGATTTACACCATCTCTTCGATGGATTATATTTTTGTGCCTCTCAAAGCGGACAACATCGTCATGCAGAGTTCCCTTGAATTTGCCGAAGTTGTCGGGGAGGAACTGGTAGCCCGCCACAATTGCAATTTGAAAGGTGTCTATCTCTTCTGGAACATGATTGACCGTCGCGAGAGAAAAGAAACTTGCGAGGCATGAAATACGGTCATGCGAAAAGCGGATATGAAGTTGCTGGATACACGCATACCCGACACGAAACGCTACAACAAGGAGCTTAGCCATACCCGTAACAATATCTTCCGTTCCACCCTGTTTCCACCGGATAGCCGTGAGATAAAAGGTTCCTGCCTTTCGGAACTGATGGACGAGATCTGCGGGATTGCCCATTTGGAATCTCCCTCTACCTTATAATATATGTATAAGATGGAATACCTTTTTATTATCCTGTTCATCTACGCCTCTTACCTGAGCATTGAAAAGTATGTCCATACGGGTAGTATTTTCACATGGAGAGGCGGAAAAGACAAAAAGGAATGTCAGACTGCACCTGTCGCCGCTCATCAGGCAGTTTCTCCGTCCGGGGCGGAGATAATAGGCAAAAGCCGGTACCAAATGCGACAATCACTGACAATAGATGACAATAACAGACAGTCTGAATCAGGCATGGAAAAGAGTGATACCTTTACTCCCGAAAAGGAAACAGAGCCGGTTCTTCGAGTGCACGAACCCCTTGATAAGAATACGAAATTCCCGGAAGTACCGGCTCCCTTTCAAAGGCTGAACTATTCTGAAATTGACTATGTACAGGAGACCTCTCCTTTTTCGGGTGAAGAGAAAAAAGAGGAGATTCCTGAACGCTACGAGATTACCGGATACGTGCAGCGGAGCGATCCCCACCGGGCAACCGGTGTCACTTTTGACGATCTGGATATGATAGAAAAAGTAATGTCATCGGATGAACCGACGGAAACGGAGCAGGAACAAACCCGGCAGACTTTCCAAAGACTGGAAGGTACGAACATGGAGCGACTCCTGCAGGCGAGCATCCTGGGAAACAGCGATAAAATGAAGCGGTACATGCGCTTGTATGTGGACCGGGGCGAACCTCATTTATTGACCAGAAAAGACAAGGACGACATTCTCCGGGAATTTGATATTACGGAGCATGTGCCGAATAATATAGAAAATAAGTAAGGAATATGAGAACGTATTTTGATTCCGGTTGATCCGGGCGCAGCGAGTTTTTGAAACGTAGTGTATAACCCCTAAAACGAAAAGGTATGAGAGATTTCTATGACTCCGGTTGATTCTAACCTTTTACCGGAGCGAACATAAAAAGAGTAATTAACCCCTTAAAAACGGAGCTACCTATGATTGGTTACTATGACTCAGGTTGATCCTAAAAAAGACATCGTGGTTGCAAGGACAAATCCGCAGGCGGGCAACTTCCTGCGGTTTGTTTGAAACAAGGTTTTTATTCACATTAAAAAAATTAGATTGTATATGAAAAGACATTTTAAAAAGACGGTTGCGCTTATCGCATGAATAGCTGTTTCCACCCTGAGTGCCTATGCCGAAGGGGACGGAAGTGCCGGTATAACAAAGGCTACATCCATGCTTTCCGGTTATTTTGACCCTGCCACCAAACTGATATACGCCGCAGGAGCTATTGTGGGGCTGATTGGAGCTATAAAAGTCTACTCCAAGTTTTCGTCCGGCGACCCCGATACCGGGAAAGTCGCCGGGAGCTGGTTTGGTGCCTGCGTCTTCCTCATTGTCGCGGCGACCGTCCTTCGCTCTTTCTTTCTGTAATACAGAGTGTTATGGAATACAATATCAACAAGGGAATCGGGCGTAGCGTGGAATTTCACGGCTTGCAGGCACAATACCTGTTCTTCTTTGTCGGGGGCTTGCTGGCCATCTTCCTGCTGTTCGTCATCTTCTATATGATAGGTATTAACCGGTGGTTCTGTATCGGTTTCGGTGTCCTCTCTGCCTTCGCTCTGATCTTCGGGGTGTTCCACCTGAACAAGAAGTATGGTCCCAACGGTCTGATGAAGCTGGCCGCAGTTAAGTGCCACCCGTCTTATATCATCAATCGCAAACGTATATCTTCCTTATTTAAAAAACGTATTCATGAGAAATATATTAAAAGCCGCAACGCTGGAAAGTAAGTTTCCGATCCTGTCCGTGGAGGAAGGGTGCATTCTCTCCAAAGACGCGGACGTGACCATCGGCTTCAAGGTCTTTCTGCCGGAGCTGTTCACGGTCACTTCCGCCGATTACGTATCCATGCACAGTACATGAACAAAGGCAGTCAAGGTGCTGCCGAATTATACGATAGTACACCGCCAGGACTGGTTCCTGAAAGAGAATTACAAGGCCGACACGCAGAAAGACGGGATGAGCTTTCTGGACCGTTCTTTCGAGCTGCATTTCAATGAACGGCCTTATTTAAATCATTTCTCTTACCTGTTTATCACCAAGACGACCAGGGAGCGCAGCCGCAGCCGGAGCAATTTCTCCATCCTCTGCCGGGGGAATATCATTCCGAAGGAAGTCCGGGACAAAGAAACGGTCAGCCTGTTTTTGGAGAGTGTCGACCAGTTCGAGCGTATCCTGAATGACTCGGCCTTTATCCGCCTGGAACGGCTGACCACCGATGAGATTGTCGGCACGCCGCAACAGGCCGGATTGATTGAGAAGTATTTTTCTCTTTCACAGCAGGACACGACCACACTGAAGGATATACAGATGAGCGCGTCGGAGATGCGCATCGGGGATGATATCCTCTGCGTGCATACGCTTTCCGACGTGGATGATCTTCCCGGTTCCGTCCAGACGGATACCCGTTATGAGAAATACTCCACCGACCGCAGCGACTGCCGTTTGAGTTTTGCCGCTCCGGTGGGGCTGATGCTCTCCTGTAACCATATCTACAACCAGTTCCTGTTCATTGATGATTCGTTGGAAACCCTTTTGCAGTTTGAGAAAATGGCACGCAACATGCACTCGCTTTCCAAGTACAGCCGTGCCAACCAGCTCAACAAGCAGTGGATTGACGCGTATCTGGACGAGGCGCATTCCTTCGGGCTGACCGCCATCCGTTGCCATTGCAATGTCATGGCTTGGTCGGACAGCCGGGAGAAGCTCAAGGTGATAAAGAATGATACCGGTTCCGCCCTGGCCCTGATGGGATGCAAGCCCCGTTACAACACCATTGACGCGCCTGCCTTGTATTGGGCAGGCATTCCCGGAGGCGAGGGTGATTTTCCTGCGGAGGAGTCCTTTTATACTTTCATCGAACAAGGAGTCTGTTTCTGCATAGAAGAGACGAACTATGCGGATTCCCTGTCGCCCTTCGGCATCAAAATGGCAGACCGGATAAACGGGAAGCCCCTGCATCTGGATATTTCGGACGAGCCGATGCGTCGCGGTATTACAACCAACCGTAACAAGCTGGTCATCGGGCCTTCCGGTTCGGGTAAGTCGTTTTTTATGAACCATCTTATCAGGCAATATTGGGAACAGGGCACCCACATTATATTGATCGACATCGGTAACAGTTACAAGGGTTTATGCGACCTGATCCACCAGCGTACAAACGGTGAGGACGGCATATACTATACGTATAGCGAAAAACATCCGATTGCTTTTAATCCTTTTTTCACCGAAGATAAGGTCTTCGACCTGGAGAAGAAAGAGTCCATTAAGACACTGATCATATCGCTCTGAAAGAGGGATACGGAGGTGATTACCCGTGCCGAGGAAGTGGCCCTTTCAATGGCGGTCAGCCTGTTTCTTGAAAAGATAAAGGAGGACGATGAGCTGGTTCCTTCCTTCAATACCTTCTACGAGTTCGTACAGGGAGAGTTTCGTGGAATACTGGAGGAGAAACATTACCGCGAGAAGGATTTCGACCTCACTAACTTTCTGAATGTGTTGGCTCCTTATTATCGGGGTGGAGAATATGATTATCTACTGAATTCCGACGAGCAACTTGACCTGTTGAACAAGCGTTTAGTGGTATTTGAAATTGACGAGATTAAGGAGCACAAAATCCTTTTTCCGGTCGTGACTGTCGTGATCATGGAGGCGTTTATTAATAAAATGAGACGTTTGCATGGGGTTCGGAAGATGATAGTTGTGGAGGAGGCTTGGAAGGCAATCGCGCGTGAAGGCATGGCCGATTATATCAAATTTCTCTGTGCGCCCGTAAAGGTTGCATCGTAAATATCTCTTTGGCAAGAGATTAGGAAAGTGTTCTTTGAAAATGACCTATCATCAGCCGACTTATCTGTTTCGGGAAAACTTAACCGAGCAGGGAGTGTAGCATGTCGGAAAAGTCATAAGTCAGTTAGTTACCAAACTGCGACTGAATGGCGAGATGAAAAGATAGATATGAGGATAAAGTCCGAATTGATTGAACGATAGTCCGAATGGTCCCCCTTGAGGCTATGGCGTAAGGTAACTATCAATCGCCATATCGTGATACTACTTCAGTGTATAGGAATGAAGGTAGCAAGAACTTATCACGACACAACCGCAGTAAGCGAGTAAAGGACGGAAGTCGTATCCGACAATCTATCATGCCAACAGTTACGATGTAATAAACGGGGATTACCTATCCCGAAGTGCCGAAAGGCTATTAGGTTCGACCTATGAAAATTCGGAGTGGTAACGGAGCTTCCATAGTAGTTTGAGCAAGGTAACGCCTTGTACATGGCGAAGGGAAGCAGCTAATTATTAATACAATTAACGGAAAATGTGAGAGACATTATGAGAAGTCCAGAAAGAGTATTAAACAGTCTATCAGAACACAGTAAGGATGCAAGCTATAAGTTTGAACGTCTTTACAGAATTTTGTTCAATGAGGAAATGTTCTACGTTGCCTATCAGCGTATCTACGCTAAAGAGGGTAACATGACTAAAGGTTCAGACGGTCAGACCATTGACAACATGAGCCTGAAACGAATTGAAAAGTTGATTGATACGTTAAAAGATGAAACGTACCAGCCCCAACCGTCAAAGAGGGTGTACATACCGAAGAAAAACGGTAAGAAAAGACCTCTTGGCGTGCCGACTTTCAATGACAAGTTGATACAAGAAGTAGTAAGAATGGTACTGGAAGCCATATACGAGGGAAATTTTGAATACACCTCGCATGGTTTCCGTCCCAATCGAAGCTGCCATACTGCATTAACTCATATCCAAAAGGAGTTTAATGGTGCAAAATGGTTTGTGGAGGGAGACATAAAAGGCTTCTTTGATAATATAAACCATGATGTATTGATAAACATTCTCTTGGAGCGTATTGCGGATGAACGCTTCATCCGATTGATACGCAAGTTTATGAAAGCGGGATATATCGAAGACTGGCAATTCCACAATACTTACAGTGGCACACCGCAAGGGGGTATCATCAGCCCGATATTGGCTAATATATACCTTGACAAGCTGGATAAGTATATAAAGGAATACACAGCCAAATTCGACAAAGGGAAGAAACGAAAATTCAGTAGAGAAAGTATGGACTTTGGCAATGCAAGAAAACGTATTGTGCGAAGATTGAAGTTCGTAAAAGACGAAAGGCAAAGGACAAAGCTAATCCTTGAACTGAAAGCAATAGAACAAGGACGGGCTAAATATCCCAACGGCGAAGAAATGGATGCCGATTACAGAAGAATGAAATATGCAAGATATGCAGATGATTTTCTTGTGGGAATTATCGGAAGCAAGCAGGATGCGCAACAGATAAAAGAAGATATTAAAAACTTCCTTGCTGACAGACTGGCATTGGAGCTGTCCGATGAAAAGACACTTGTCACTCACACGGAAAGACCGGCCAAGTTTCTCGGATATGAAATCACTGTAAGAAAGTCCAATGACCAAAGACGGGATAAACGGGGTAGATTGAGAAGAACCTATGGTAAAAGGGTCTGCTTGAATGTCAGTACGGAAACAGTCCGTAAAAAACTTTTCGATTGGGGAGTATTGGAACTGACAAACCGTAACGGAAAGGAAATATGGAAACCGAAATGTAAATCGGGACTGATATTCAATGACGACCTTGAAATCCTTGATAGTTATAATCGGGAAATCGTGGGGTTCTATAATTACTACTCCATAGCCAACAACTGCGCCCATGCCTTGAATAATTTCAAGTACATCATGGAATACAGCATGTACAAAACGTTTGCAGGCAAATATAAGTGCCGAACACGTAAGGTAAACAAGAAATATCGTAAGAACGGTAGGTTTATCGTAACGCACATGACTAAAACTGGTGTAAAGGAAAGATACTTTTACGACGGTGGCTTCAAACGAAAGAAGCCCACCTATAAATCGGAATGTGACATTATGCCACGAACAATTTATACTGCGGGGCGGACAAGCCTTGTTGAAAGGCTGAAAGCCCGTGAGTGTGAATTATGTGGAGCGACAGACGACCTTGTTATGCACCATGTAAGGAAACTAAAGAACTTGCAGGGAAAGGAAAGCTGGGAACGACACATGATTGCCCGTAAACGCAAGACGATTGCCGTGTGCAGGAGTTGTCACAAGAAGATACATGACGGAAAGATAGACTGAAATTAGTGGAGAGCCGGATACGCTGAGAGGTGTAAGTCCGGTTCGGGGGCGAGCATTTGGAAACCTACCATAGAAATATGATAAGGCGCTGGGTGCTTAGCCTACACAAAACGGTTAGAAAGTACTATGGCGAGGCTGTGGTCGTCACCCAAGAGCTGGATGATATTGTGTCAAGTCCCATTATCAAGGATACCATCATCAACAATGCCGATTGCAAGATTTTGTTGGATCAGCGAAAGTATCTCAACAAGTTTGATTCCGTACAATCCCTGCTCGGGTTGACCGACAAGGAAAAAGGACAAATCCTGTCTATCAATCAGGCGAATGATCCGGCAAGGAAGTATAGGGAGGTTTGGATTGGTCTGGGTGGTGTCCGGTCTGCCGTCTATGCTACGGAGAACTCTATCGAGGAGTATCTTACCTATACCACGGAAGAGACTGAAAAGTTGGAAGTCACGCAAATGACCGAGAAGCTGGGCGGCAATATGGAGCAGGCGATCCGTATGCTGGCAAGTGAGAAGAAAAAGAAAAAATAAACGATTAAAATCAAGAAAAAATGAAAAAGAGAATTTTAAGCATGTTGTTTGTCCTGTCGGCCTTTATGGTACCGGCAAGCGTACAGGCGCAGTGGGTGGTGTCCGATCCGGGCAACCTCGTCCAGGGTATCGTGAACAGTGTCAACGAAATAGTGGAAACTTCGGAAACGGCGCAGAACGCCCTCTCCACATGGAAGGAGACCTCAAAGATTTTCGAGCAGGGGCGTGAGTATTACGACAAGCTGCGCAAGGTGAACGACCTGATCAGCGGCAGCGAGAAAGTCAAGGAGTCCGTCCTGATGCTCGGTGATATCTCCGAGATTTACGTGAACAATTTCGGCAAGATGCTGACCGACAATAATTTCAGCCAGCGGGAGCTGAATGCGATAGCTGCCGGTTATAACACCATTATGAAGAAGAGCAGCCGCAGCATTACCGAGCTGAAGAATATCATCAACCCCACCGGCATGTCCATGAACGACAAGGAACGTATCGACCTGGTGAACCGGGTATACAGGGAAATGACGCATTACAAGGAGCTGGCAAATTACTATACCCGTAAGAACATGCATGTGTCCTACCTGCGTGCCAAGGAAAAAAACGAGCAGCAACAGGTATTCGACCTGTATGGAAAAGATGAGCGTTACTGGTAATCATTCAATTAAAATCAGAATAGTATGTTGTTAATGTCTATTTCATTTGAAAATCTGCACCGGATTCTTCGGGACCTCTACGATACGATGACCAAACTCTGCCACCCGATGATGGACATGGCGATGGCGCTCGCTGCCCTGGGAGCCCTCTTCTACATCGCCTACCGTGTCTGGCAGTCGCTCTCCCGTGCCGAGCCTATCGATGTCTTTTCCATGCTCCGGCCTTTTGTCCTGGGCATGTGCATCCTCTTCTTCGACGTGATGGTGCTGGGAACTCTCAACGGCATCTTCAGCCCTATTGTCCAGGGAACCGGGATGCTGCTCCGTGACCAGACCTTCGACTTGCAAAAGTACCAGCAGGAGAAGGACAAGCTGCGTGCGGACATGATGGCTAAGACGATGATGACCGGGCGTGTTTTTGCTTCCAATGAACAGTTGGATGCGGAACTGGAAAATATGGGCTGGAGCGAGGAGGAACATACGGCCTTGCAGACCATGTATGAGGTTTCATACTCCTTCTCCCTGCAAGGCATTGTCCAGATGGTCATGCGCAAATTGCTGGAGATTCTCTTCCAGTCCGCCTCGCTGGTCATCGACACGATCCGCACCTTCTTTTTGATAGTCTTGAGCATTTTGGGGCCGATAGCCTTTGCCCTGAGTGTTTTTGACGGGCTGCAGAACACGCTCATCCAATGGCTGGCACGCTATATCAGTGTCTATCTCTGGCTGCCGGTATCAGACCTCTTCGGGGCGATGCTTGCCAAGATACAGACGCTTATCCTGCAGGAAGAGATGAACCTGATGGCCGATCCGATGAGTATCATCGATGTGGACGGTTCATCGGCCATCTATCTGATATTCATGGTCATTGGCATTATCGGATATTTTTGTGTGCCGACGGTTTCGAACTGGATCGTCCAGGCGGGAGGTATGAGCTCCTATAACCGGAATGTCAACAACACGGCATCCAAGGTGAGCAATGTAGCCGGTGCTGCGGCAGGTGCTTCGACGGGGAATGTCGGTGCGGTCCTGCTAAAGAAATAAAGTTGAAGATAAACTGATAAAAGTAGAATTATGGAATTTAAGAGTTTTAAAAACATCGAATCCTCGTTCAGGCAGATCCGCCTGTTTACGTTGGTCTTTCTGGGTATTTGTGCCTCGCTGACAACGTATGCCATCTGAAAGTCCTACCTCTTCGCTAACCAGCAGCGGGAGAAGGTGTATGTCTTGGATCAGGGCAAGTCACTCATGGTGGCGTTATCCCAGGATGCGGCATTGAACCGTCCGGTGGAGGCCCGCGAGCATGTACGCCGCATGCATGAACTGTTCTTTACGCTGGCTCCCGATAAGGCCGCTATCGAATCCAATATCAACCGGGCCATGTATCTGGCGGACAAAAGTCTTTATAGTTATTACCGGGATTGGAACGAGAAAGGCTATTATAATCGTCTGATCAGTGGCAATATTAACCAGACTGTTCTGGTAGACAGCATGCAGTGCGACTTCGATAACTATCCGTACCGTATCACCACCTTTGCCCGGCAGATGATTATCCGAAACAGCAATATCACCGAGCGTTCCCTGGTCACCCGTTGCTTCCTGCAGAGTACGGTCAGGTCGGATAATAATCCGCAAGGTTTCATGGCGGAACGCTTTGAGATTCTGGAAAACAGGGATATAAGGACCGTTGAACGCTAATATAATAAGGTAATGAAAAGCAGAAAGATAAAAACAGAGATCAGCGAAAAGCTGAAGAACGCCTGCGAAAAACTGTCCGAAAAAGAGCGTAAGGGAGTGCTTGTGGGCATGCTGGTTATCAGTACCGTTCTGTGCGGCATCACGGTAACACGCGCTTTCGGGCGTTTTCTCTCTCACGGCACACAAAAGGAGTTGCCGTTTGTCCATCCGGTGGATTCCCTCCACCGGGCGGATAAAGACAGTATAATGTATCACCCTAAAACCCACGAGTAATGGAAGATAAAGATTTGGAAAAGCCCGAAGTGGCAGAAGAAACGGCGGTACAGCCGGAAAACGGCAGGGCCTTGAAGGAAGAACCGGAAAAAGAGAAGAAGGTGCTCACACCGGAAGAGTTGGAAAAAAGAAGGAAGATCATTGTGATTCCGGCCTTTGTGCTGGTCTTCCTGGGAGTCATGTACTGAATATTTGCCCCCTCCGGCAAGGAAAACGGGACAGAAGCCCCCGGAAATTCAGGATTCAATGTGAACGTGCCGGAGCCTACCACGGCCAAACTGGTGGATAAGAAGACCGCCGCTTATGAGAAGCAACAGGCGGAAGTGGAGGAAGAAAGCCGGATGAAGTCGTTGGAGCAGCTTGCCGGGACACTGATGAATAATGGAACATCATCCGATGCCGGTGAAAAAGAAAAGGACGGAGACCGGTTGCAACAGTCCGTTAATACCTACGAGCAAATCTCCGGGCAGTTGGATGACTTCTATGAAACTCCCAAAGAGACGGCAAGCGGCGATTTGGAACGAAAAGTGGACGAACTGAACAAAAAGCTGGAAGAGGCGGAAAAGGAGAAGAACAAGGCGGCTACCCGTGAAGAACTGATGGAGCGTTCCTACAAGATGGCGGCAAAGTATCTGAACCCGGACAAGGATACTATTCAGCAAAAGGTAGACGAAGAAGAACTGCCGGAAGCCGTTCCGGTTCAGCGGGCGGAGTATCAGACGACCTCCGGCCTTTCACAACCGGTTGCGGATTCCGCTTTTGTAGCTTCGCTCGCCGTCGAGAGGAATTACGGTTTTAATACTGCTGTCGGGAGCAGCTACCAAATGGGGACGAATACCATCGCCGCCTGCATTTCGGAGAACCAGACCATCGAGCAGGGAGGCAGGGTAAAACTCCGGTTGCTGCAACCTCTGCAAGCCGGAAGTATTACCGTTCCGGAGAACAGTCTGGTAACGGGGGCGGCGGTCATTCAGGGAGAGCGTCTGGATATCCTGATCAGCAGCATCGAGTATGCCGGGAATATCATCCCCGTGCAGTTGGCGACTTACGATACCGATGGGCAGAAAGGGATTTTCGTTCCCGGATCGGAAACCCGGAGTGCGATAAAGGATGCGGCAGGGACAGTCAGCGAGAGCATGGGAAACAGCGTTTCGTTTGCACGTTCTGCCGGCCAGCAGGTGGTCATGGACCTGACACGCGGAGTCATGCAGGGCGGCACGCGGTTGATTGCCGGACGGGTCCGTGCGGTCAAGGTGACGCTGAAAGCCGGATATAAGGTGCTGCTGGTCACAAAGAAACAATAACGGATTATTCACTTTAATAAAAAAGATAAGACAATGAAAATAGTAATAGCATTATTGATGGCTGTATTGGCCTCGGTATCCGGTTTCGCACAGGAAGAAAGACCGGCAAATCCCGTCAGGATTCTGACGGCGGGGCAGCATATCACTCCTTATAAGATAGAGGTCACTTTCGGTAAGACGGTGCATATCCTCTTCCCTTCGGAAGTGCGCTACGTGGACTTGGGAAGTAACAATATCATCGCAGGGAAGGCTGACGGGGTCGAGAACGTGGTGCGTGTAAAAGCCGCAGTGAAGGAGTTTCCGGGGGAAACGAACTTCTCCGTGATTACCGGCGACGGCTCTTTTTTCTCCTTCAATGTCGTTTATAAGGAGGAACCTTCCACGCTGAATATCAATATGGACCAGTGGATGAACCCGGACGAGGGAGAAAAGAAGGGAGGCAGTTCCATCCGTGTCACGGAACTGGGCGAGGAAGATCCGACGGTCATTGCCAGCGTGATGTACACCATCCACCGGCTGGACCGCAGGGACGTGAAGCATATCGGGTGCAGGCAGTTCGGGATGCAGGCTCTTTTAAAGGGCATTTATGTGCATAAGGACTTAATATTTTTCCATGTTTCCCTGACGAACAATTCCAATGTGCCTTTCGATGTGGATTTCGTGCGGTTTAAAGTGGTGGATAAGAAGATTGCCAAAAGGACGGCTCAACAGGAGACTTATATTGAACCGGTACGCACGCTCAATGCCCTGACACGCATCGAAGGAAAGAGCACGGGACGGATCGTGTATGCCTTTCCGAAGATTGTCATTCCTGATGACAAGTTGCTGGAAGTGGAAATTTACGAGAAAGGGGGAGGCCGTCACCAGCGGTTCTATATGGAGAACAGTGACCTGGTGGATGCGCGTATTGTGAATGAATTAATCGGCGAGTAATCATGAAAAGAGTTTTATTTATTTTGTTATGCATTTGTCTGCCCTTTGCGGCAGGCAAATCCTTTGCCCAGCGTTATCTGCCGGGGCAGAAAGGTATCCAGCTTACGTTAGGCGGTGTGGACGACTTCGGTTCGAATGTGAAGCATCTGCATGGTAATTTCCAGGTCGGACTGGCTCTGAGCCGGTACAACCGGAACCATTCCCGCTGGCTGTTCGGGGCGGATTATGTGAAAAAGCACTGTTCCTATAAGGATATAGCGATCCCCAAAGCGCAGTTTACCGGAGAGATAGGTTATTTCGTGCCGTTCTTCTCGGACCGTGGCAAGAATGTGTTCTTCTCTGCCGGTCTTTCCGCTCTGGCGGGTTATGAGGCGACCAACTGGAACCGTAAGTTGCTCTACGACGGGGCGACTTTAAAGAATGACGGATGCTTCATTTATGGTTTTGCCCCGGCTTTCGAGATGGAGGCGTTCCTAAGTGACAGGCTGGTTTTTCTTTTCAATGTCCGCCAGAGGATATTCTTCGGATCATCCGTGGGGAATTTCCACACGGTGGTAGCTGTCGGACTAAAGTACATTTTCAATTAGCGGTAATAGTATGGAACAAGGTAATTGGAACGTGGACCAGATGCTTCATTGGCTGGATATCAAAATAGACTGGGAAGAACGGAATATACATGAGTTAAAGGAACAGATGGATGAAAACTTTCTGTACTATTTCGAGTACAACGCAGAAAATTTGTATAAATCCATCTTCATGTCCAAGTGTTACAAGATACTCCGGCAGGGATTAGAAGAGGCAGAGGACATTGATAAAATTCAGAAGATTCTTAGGCGCAATGAAGCCTGCGGTGAGAAACGATTACTGAATGCTCGATTAGACTGTCAAAGTTCTATTCGGGCAGTGAATATGGTTCACTTTTTGGAACTGGAGTGCACACAGCAATTGATAAAGGATCTTAGGGTACTCGCAGATATTCTTGCGCAAACGCCTTCTGAAGAGGATTGCAATGGAACTGCGAAGAAAGAAGAACCGCCTGAAAGAAAGGTAAAAACGGGCATCAGGCGTTAGCCGCCAACGGACTCAATCAAATAAATTATTCATTTAATAATACGTAAAATCATGAAGATGAAATTAATAATAAGTAGCATCATGCTCACATTGCTTTGCCTGCTGAGTGGTTGTGATGATAAATTGGAAGTGCAGCAGGCTTATGATTTCTCGTTAACGTCCTGGTATCTCCAGAAGACCATTGCCTCGGATGAGACCGTAGAGATTCGTCTGACACTCAATCGCAGTGGAAACTACGAGGAAG
>Ga0172378_10000307_pt1 | contig 42291 bp, 52 predicted proteins | sample GrowelOW332metaG_FD_119755 | JGI IMG/M metagenome (GOLD analysis project Ga0172378, IMG submission 119755) | Groundwater microbial communities from an aquifer near a municipal landfill in Southern Ontario, Canada - Pumphouse #3_1 metaG | ecosystem: Environmental > Aquatic > Deep subsurface >...
TATCCGGCAGAGTAACATTACCGAACGCTCTCTGGTTACCCGTTGCGCCCTTATCAATTCGGTGAGAAGCGATAACAACCCGCAGGGCTTCACGATGGAAAAGTTTGAGATCATCGAAAACCGCGACCTGCGGACATTAGCACGGTAAAGTCATGGCAAAGAAGAAACGAATCAAACCCCTGGAATGGGTGGGCGACCGCCTCCGCTATGCGTGCGGATCGCTCAGTAAAGATGCCCGGATACTGATAACCATTTTCATGGTTTTGACTTTGAGCGGGCTGTCTATCTACTTTACCATTTCCTCCATTTACCGCATCGGCAAAGGGAATGGCGAAAGGATGCAGATTAACCACATCGAGCGGTTGGAACTGGAACTCAGGCAGAAGCAATCGCAGTTGGACAGTGTAAAACAAATAAACGATTTTTATTATGAGTACGAACGAAAATCAAAATAAACCTGTGGCGGAGAAAAAAGAACTCACGCCCCAAGAGTTACAGAAACGCAAGAAGATGATCATCTTCCCGCTGCTGTTCCTGCTGTTCGCCGGGTCGATGTGGCTCATCTTCGCCCCGACGGAGGAAAAAGTCGAAGAGCAGAAAGGCGGTTTGAATACCGACCTGCCCACGCCCAAAGAGAGCGACATCATATCGGATAAGCGCGAAGCCTATGTGCAGGATGCCATGCAGAGCAAACAACAGGAAAAGATGCGCTCCTTGCAGGATTTCGCCTTTAGTCTGGGCGAAGACAATGCAGCCGGAAAAGAAGAGTTGAAAGCGATTTCCCAATCGCCGGAGTATTACGAAGAACCGCAGTCGGGTAACAGTTCATCCGCCCGGAGTGGTAACGCTTTCCAGACTTCGAACAACGCCTATCAGGATGTGAACCGCCGGCTGGGTAGTTTCTACGAAGAACCGGCAGCCAAAGAGGACGAACAGGCTCAGCTTGCTATGGAGTCGCGCATACAGGAACTGGAACGCCGGCTAACGGAGAAACAGGAGCATCAGTCCGAAGAGGAACAACAACTGGAGATGATTGAGAAATCCTATGCCATTGCCGCCCGCTATATGGGCGGCGGGCAGCACGCTTCCGGTGGTAACGCAGTACCAACGACCGCTAACACAATCGGCGGCAAGGTAGCCGTGCAACCCGTTACGCAGGTGCGCCGCAACGTAGTATCGCTACTCACCGCACCGATGCCGGATTCTGTCTTTGTGGAAGAATTTTCAAAACCCCGAAATTGGGGATTTAACACGGCAGCGGGAAACGAGGAAGTGAAAGACAAAAACAGCATCAGGGCGTGTATCTATCAGACGGTAACGATTACCGACGGACAGGAAGTGGGTTTGCGCCTGCTGGAATCTATGATGGCCGGAAATTATCTGATCCCCGCCAACACGGTGGTAACTGGCTCGGCACGCATCACAGGCGAGAGGATGGGCATTACCGTTCATGCGATCCAACACGCCGGAAATGTTATCCCGGTCGAACTTCTGGTCTATGATCTGGACGGCGGGCAGGGTATTTCCGTACCGGGTTCGGAGGAAATAAATGCTGTCAAGGAGATAGCCGCCAACATGGGGTCAGGCATGGGCAGCAGCATCACGATTAACGACGATGCAGGTTCGCAACTGCTGTCCGATCTGGGGCGAAGTGCCATTCAAGGTGTATCGCAGTATGTCGGCAAAAAGATGCGGACGGTAAAAATAACCCTCAAAGCCGGGCATCAGGTATTGCTCCTGCCGCCCCTGAAATAAAAACAACCATTAAAAACAATTCGCAATGAAACAACTAATTATCATGCTTGCCTTCGCGGTGAGCGCAATTACTGCCAATGCGCAGCAAACAAACGAGGTGGATACCACCCAAACGGCTCCCGTAGCCACGACCATGCCCTCGACGGGCGACTACTATCAGGGTTTTACACGCCCGCTGACCTTTAACCGGATGATCCCGCCCTATGCGTTGGAGGTTACATTCTCCAAAACGGTGCATATTATCTTTCCCTCGGCTATCCGTTATGTGGACTTGGGATCGGCAGATCTTCTCGCGGCAAAAGCCGACGGCACGGAAAACGTCCTGCGGGTAAAAGCCGCACTACGGGATTTCTCACGGGAAAGTAATTTGTCCGTGATTACGGAAGATGGCAGCTATTTTACCTTTAATGTAAAATATGCCGACGAGCCGGTAAAGTTGAGTATTGAAATGACCGACTTCCTGCACGATGGCGAAGCCGTCAACCGCCCGAACAACGCCCTGCAAATTTATATGCAGGAGTTGGGGCAGGAATCACCGCTTCTTGTCAAGCTGATTATGCAGTCCATTTACAAGAATGATGACCGTGAAATCAAACACATCGGTTGCAAGCGTTTCGGCATTCAGCATACGTTGAAAGGAATTTATACCCACAACGGATTACTGTATTTTCATCTCCAACTGAAAAACTCGTCCAACGTGCCGTTCAACGTCGATTTTATCACCTTCAAAATCGTGGATAAGCAGGTAGCCAAGCGCACCGCCATTCAGGAACAGGTAGTCTGGCCGCTTCGCGCCTACAACAATTTGATGCTGATAGGTGGGAAATGCACTGAACGGATGGTGTTCACGCTACCGAAATTCACCATTCCCGACGATAAGATGCTGGTTGTGGAACTCAACGAACAAAACGGCGGCCGACACCAACGGTTTACGGTGGACAATGCCGATCTGGTGCGGGCAAAGGTTATTAACGAACTTAAAGTGAAATAACCATGAAGCGGGCAATAATAATTCTAACCGTTGCGCTGTGCCTGGTCTTTGTTGACCAAGCGCAGGCGCAACGCGCCCTGAAAGGGATGCGTGGTTTGGAACTGCGTGGCGGTATGGTGGACGGTTTTCACTCGTCGGACAACCGCAACGAATTGGGGTACTACTTCGGGGTCGCCATGACCACATACGCCAAAAATGCGAATAAATGGGTGTTCGGGGCGGAGTACCTGAATCGCTATTATCCTTATAAGAACGGGCGTATTCCTATGGCGCAGTTTACCGGAGAAGGCGGCTATTATTATAAGTTTCTCTCCGACGGTTCAAAAACCTTTTTATTCTCTATCGGCGCATCGGCGCTGGCGGGATATGAAACGGTGAATTGGGGCAACAAGCTGCTGTATGACGGTTCGACCATCCAAAATAAAGATGGATTCCTGTATGGTGGCGCGATCACGTTGGAGGTTGAAGCCTACCTGACGGATCGGGTTATCCTTCTTCTGACAGGACGTGAGCGCATCCTCTGGGGAACATCGAGCGGTCAGTTCCATACGCAGTTTGGCATCGGGCTGAGGTTTATGATTAATTAGCCATGAATACAGATGAATGGTACACCCCACCGGAGATAATCCGTTCCCTCGGCGATTTTGATTTAGATCCGGCGACCTCTTTGACGGCGCTCAATCTAAATCGTTCGGCAAAACAATTCTATACAGAAAAAGAAGACGGCTTGCTACAATCATGGTCGGGGCGTATATGGCTGAATCCTCCGTATTCCAACCCGCTTATAGAGAAATTTCTTGCGAAAATGGCAGAACATAATAATGGCATTGCACTTGTTTTCGCAAAGATAGAAGCAAAATGGTTTCACGATACGGTTCTGTATCATGCCGGGGCAGCTAAATTCTTGTACGATAGGATTCGATTTTTACGACCGGACGGAACGCCGGGAACACAACCACGGAATGGGTCTATGCTTCTGGCGTACGGTCGGGAAAACGTAGAAATCCTTTATAATAATCCCCTGAAAGGGAAATTTGTATTACTGTAAAATGAAAAAGAATGAAAAGAATAAGTTTTAAAAGGGCACTTGTGCTCACAGTATGGCTGGCAGCCATCGCATTCATGTTTGTCGCCTGTGATAACGAACTTGATATAAAGCAGGCGTATAGCTTCGATTTGGAAACGATGCCCGTTCAGAAACGGATTGCTGAAGGTGAAACCGCCGAAATAAGGTGTCGGATAGTCCAAGAGGGAAATTACAGCGAAACAGCGTTTCGGATTCGTTATTTTCAAACTGATGGGAAAGGCGAATTAAAACTGGAAGACGGTACGGTATTATTACCGAATGACTTGTACCCGTTGGATAAAACAACATTCCGGCTCTATTACACTTCACAAAGTACGGATCAGCAGGTTATCGACGTATATATCGAAGATTCGTTCGATCAGGTGGTGCAGACAACTTTTTCGTTCCAAAACGAGGGAACGGAAGAAGAAAAATAAGATGTAACATGCAAGCGTCCGAATTGCTTTGGGCGCTTGCTATAACTGATAAATTCATATCTCAGATATGAAATACCGAGCATTACTTTTCGCCGCTTTGCTGTATTTGTCTATTCCGGCAAATGGGCAGCCGAGCGTTTCCCAAAACAGGAAATTGGAAATAGAAGAATGTACGAAACAGGTCTATTCTATAAATGAGTTTCGACGGGTAGCGGATTCTTTGCAGATGTCTATTGATGAGCTGTCCGACTATCCGGTAATCTTTCCGATTAAGAACCCGCAGCGTATTTCATCAGGTTTTGGAATGCGTTATCATCCCATTTATAGGATGCGAAGATTCCATCCCGGGATTGATATTCCGGGAACTAAAGGTACTCCTGTATATGTCTCCGGTAACGGAGTAGTCATCCGCAAAGGTTATGATTCGGGGTATGGATATTATATAGAAATCAAGCACGCCGGAGGTTTCCGGTCATTCTATGCGCATTTAAGCAGGACGCTGGTCAATGTAGGCGATTCGGTAAGAATGGGCAAGTACATTGCTTGCGTGGGGAATAGCGGGATAACAACGGGCAGCCACTTGCATTATGAAATAAGGAAAGGCAATCGCTTCCTGAATCCAACCCTGTGGTGCTTTTGTCTATTTGAGATACTGAAAAGCAATAATAAACAGAATAATTAACATTTAAAACACAACGAATTATGTTATCAGATTTTTTTAGAATAAACCAGCCTTATGGTTTAATAAGGAATCAAAACGGTGAGTGGATGGCTTTTAACCGTGAAAACAAGCCGATAGGTTTCAATACCAATGAACCGATTGATACCCGGTTACCGGAATATGCGCACGTTTACACATTTTTCCCCGGTCTTCATAATCAATCCATCATGGAGTTGACCAGATATAACGAAGCCGACATAAAACGTGATGAGCAGGGAAATATCTGTCAGTTTTGGCTTTACAATGACGCTACCAATCCCATGAACCAACGGGAGAAAGAGAATGAGCATTGGCAAACCTATTGGAGAAAACTGGAAGCGCTTGCAAAGTTGCATGTCATACGTTAAATGAGCAAGAGATATTGCTGGAAATATATGGGATGGATTGGAAAAATACTTTTTTCCGCGATAAGGTGTATAGTGAATAACCAGGAACTGGCTGGTAAGCGAGCGGATAAAGATAAGGAATAGAAATTTGAGTTTGATTTGAGAAAGCCCCGTAGGCAGTTGTCGGGGCTTTTCTGTTTTAAACATAAGGGTTTTAGCATGGGCTTAATATTTATTTGTAACTTTGCAAGCCTTATTGTAATTCAAAAAGTAGCATCAATGAAACATCCATTACTTATAGTATTAACCCTTACTCTTTTTATGGGTTGTAACAATTCAGAAAAAAAAGCGACAACGTCTATGGATAATAAAGAAGAAAAATCAGCCTGTTCAAGCGGTTGCTGCAAAGCAAGTAATCAGTCGAGCGAATTGGCTTGCAAATTAACTACGCCTGAACTGCAACAACGAAAAGAAACGGTCTTAGCCAGTTTGAAGCAGCAAATTACAGAGAAGAAAGAACTGACTAACGGCTATGCCTTTAAGTTTCCGGGAACGGATAAGATGTTGGACGAACTTCTTGAATTTATCAAAACAGAACGGGAATGTTGCAGTTTCTTTGTCTTTAACCTTTCTATAAGTGGTGACAAAAAAGAGGTTTGGTTGGAATTGACCGGGGCTGATGGAACAAAAGATATTATTGTGTCAGAACTTGGACTATGGCCATAATAAAATCGGTTTTAATATTTCTTCTTGCAGGTCTTTGTGAAATTGGCGGCGGCTACCTTATTTGGCTATCCGTTAAAGAGGGTAAACCTGTTTGGTATGGAATAGTTGGCGGAATAATTCTTGTTCTTTATGGTTTAGTAGCCACACTGCAAACTTCAAATTTTGCCAAAGTATATGCCACGTATGGCGGATTTTTTATCGTTCTTTCTCTTGTTTGGGCGTTGATTTTCGACAAATATGTACCGACTAAATACGATGTAATCGGGGCATTGATTGCATTAATTGGGGTGTGTATTATTTACTATTCGCCACGTCCGTGATTTGGGTTCATACAAGGCAAACGTAAATATTTTCACGTCAAAAAGTAGCGGGCAGAATCTCACCGCCCTATTATTACAGCTTACCCTTGCTTTTTCCTGCCAAAAATCATACTCAATAAAAGACTGCCCATTACCGCGCCCCATATCACACTCATGGTCGGCGAAGAAGTGATGGGGCAGGTTCCCGAATTGCATCCTATGAAGTACCAGTACAAATAACCACCTACACCACCACCTATTGCCCCAACGATATACGGCCAATTCTTTTTTGCTGTTTCAATTATTCTGTTCATATCAAATTTGAATTGCTTTAAGTGCAGTTTCCATTTCGGCAAACGCAACGCTCATCACTTCTTCCGTCAGTCCGCCGATTTGTGCTGCCATAGTGCCTGAGTTCATCCGAGAAATGCGGGTTTTACCGTCGGAAGTTTGGTACACCGAAATACGGCAAGGCAACAGCGATGCGTACAACCTTTCGGCATCTTGCTCCAATATCCTGCCCGCGTGTTTGGCGTTGCATACCTCAAAAATCTTAATCGGCAACACCTCTTTTCCTTTTTCGTGCAGGATAGCTTGCAAGTCGAGGACGTTTAACACACGCCAACCGATGATACCTACCTGTTCGGTCAACTTTTCAACGGTTTCATTGAATCCGTAGCGGCTTTCGTTTTCTAAAAACATGCCGCCTGTGTTGGTTTGATTTGTTTTCATCTTGATTTTTATTTAGTGGATTGGATTGTTTTTACGACCGTTTCTTTATCCACATAACCTTTATTTTCCCATTTTACGGTTTGGTTACGGTAAAGTTGCAATACGGGAAGTGAGCTCACTCCCAATTCCTTCATCAACTTTTTATTATCATCGGCATTGATACGGAGTACCGTCACCTGGTCGGCCATGTCTTTAGAGATTTCTTCCAGATACGGCTCCATCTTCCGGCAAGGTGCACACCAATCGGCATAAAAATCGACCAGTACCAGTTTATCGGAATTGACCAATTGCTCAAACTGCTGCCTGTTCATGCCTTCCGATACCGGTGAACCATTGGTGGTTTCGGGAAGATTGGCTGCCCGCCATTTCATCATGCCGCCTTTGAGTTCATATACCTGTTCAAAGCCTTCGGAACGCATTTTGTTTGCCGCCGATGCACTTCTGCCACCACTTAAACAGTACACAAAAACAGGTTTCGATTTATCCAATGTTTCCATTTGTTTGCCAAAGTCGGCTCCTTTCCAATCGATGTTTACCGCACCTGACAAATGTCCCTGGGCATACTCGCCGGGTGTCCGCACGTCAACAATTATGGCATTCGGCGTTTCTTTTATCTTTTCTGAAAATTCAGCAGCTTCAAGCGCTTGATTGGTGCTTTTTGTTTGCCCGTTGGAACAACCGGCGAACAGCGATGCAATTACTGCAAAGCTGATGACTATTCTATTTTTCATGACTGATTTGCATTTATGTGTTGAGAGATTATTTGTTCCAGATTTTTTGCAGTAACCACACCCGATTGCCGCCACAATACGTTGCCATTCTTAAAAAGAACGAGTGTCGGCACACTTCTTACCTGATAGGATTGAGCCGCTTGGGGATTTTTATCCACATCGACTTTCAGAACGGTTACCTTATCGCCCATGTTTGTTTTCAACTCTTCCAAAATCGGTTTCATCATCTTGCATGGGGCACACCATTCGGCGAAAAAATCAACCAACGTAAGGTTGTCTTTTTGTATTGTTTCTGAAAATGTTGTCATCTTTTTGCTTTTTAAATTGTTATTGCTGTTTTTTTATCCAACAAGGGTTCTCAGTTTCTCGGGAATATCCATTCTCTCGTTTTTCATAGTGTCGAGCCTTTTTTTGCCTTCGATGGTAAGAGTAAAAAAAAACTGCCGCTTGTCGCTATCGCCCATTGTCCGTTTGATAAACTTCTTTTGCTCTGCCGACTTAATGATTTTCGAGGTGTTGGAAAGGCTCAATCCCAATAGTTCCGCGAGTTTTCCCGCTGTAAGTTTTTCCGTGTCAAGGCTGCATAAAAGCATTCCTTCATTGAGCGAAAGATTGTATGCCTGTTGGAATTTAACCTCAAACTCGCAGATGGAACGGTACATATCGCGTATGGCACACAATGTTGTTTTCATATTATTTACTTTATCAATCGTTTTTGTTTTCACCTCCTACAGTAATATAACAAATAACGTTCCATTATGTTTCCAAAGGAAATATATTCTTTTGGAAATAAATATAATAAACTTATAATAAGACAAATAAATTGCATTAAATTTTACCTATCCTTACTTCGCCAGCCAACCAATCACATCAAAACTTCGTTCTTAATATTCGGACAGCATTAAGTATAGCCAGTAATGCCACTCCCACATCGGCAAAAACGGCTTCCCACATGGTAGCCAGACCTCCTGCACCCAATATCAGTACTACGCCCTTGATTACAAATGCCAACGTGATATTCTGCCAAACGATTTTCTTTGTCTTTTTCCCGATTGCGATTGCCATAGGTATTTTACTTGGCTTATCGTCTTGTATCACAACATCGGCAGTTTCAATGGTGGCATCGCTTCCCAAACCACCCATTGCAATACCTACATCGCTTAATGCGACAACAGGCGCATCATTTACTCCATCCCCGACAAAGGCGACCGTTTCATTCCTTGCTTTGATTTCCTTAATCTTGGCTACCTTATCTTCGGGTAATAAATCACCGAAAGCATTCTGAATACCCAATTTTTCAGCAACAAATTTGACTACCGTTGTTTTATCGCCGCTTAACATGGTCATTTTCACGTTGAGCGATTTTAATTTGTCGATAGTGATTTGGGCATCTTCTTTTATGCTGTCTGCAATAGTGATGTAGCCAACAAATTGTTTATCGTAAGCCACTGCAATTACCGTGTAAACAATGGCATTCGGGTCAATATCGTAAGCGATGGAAAATTTATTCATCAACTTAAAATTTCCGACCAACAGTTCTTTCCCGTTTACAGTGGCTTTCAATCCATGTCCCGCAATTTCTTCCACATCCTGCAACGGAACATCGTGATTTACTGCACCCACAAACTGCTGAATGGCGGTTGCAACAGGGTGGCTGCTGTGGCTTTCCAACGCATTGACCATTTGCAAAATTTCATCCCGATTAAACGCGCTGTCAAATACAACTTCCTGTACTTTGAAAACACCTTCAGTCATTGTACCTGTTTTGTCCATTACCACATTTTGAATGGAAGCCAACACATCTAAGAAATTACTTCCCTTAAACAAAATACCGTTACGGCTTGCCGCACCAATACCACCGAAATAGCCTAACGGAATGGAAATGACCAATGCGCAGGGACAGGAAATAACAAGGAACACCAACGCCCTGTACAACCAATCTGCAAACTGATAGTCTGTTACGAAAAAGTAAGGCAGCAGGCATATTGCTGCGGCTAAAAACACGACAACAGGGGTATATATTTTGGCAAACTTTCGGATAAATAATTCAGTCGGTGCTTTTTGAGAAGTGGCATTTTGCACCAACTCTAAAATTTTGCTCAACTTGCTGTCAGTATAGGCGGTTGTCACTCTTACCTGTGCCACGGTATTCAGATTTATCATACCCGCCAAAACGACATCGCCTTTGGATTTTGTATCGGGTTTACTTTCGCCTGTTAATGCAGCGGTATTGAATGCTGCCGTTTCCGACAGCAACATCCCGTCCAAGCCTACTTTTTCGCCCGGTTTAAGTTGTATAATTTCATCAATGCTTACCGTTTCGGCTTTTACTGTTTCCGGTTGGTTGCTTCGCAGAACCGTTACTTCATCAGGTCTTTGGTCGAGCAATGATTTGATGTTGGCTTTGGCTCTTTTTACCGCCAGTGTTTGAAACACTTCGCCAACCGCGTAAAACAGCATTACGGCAACGCCTTCGGGATATTCGCCAATGGCAAATGCCCCGATAGTGGCGATTCCCATTAAAAGAAACTCTGAAAAAATTTCACCTTTAGTAACGCTTTGCACAGCTTCTTTGAGGACAGGAATGCCGACAGGAATGTAGGCCGCTATGTACCAAAAAATCCTTACCCAACCCGCAAACCAATCGGGTTTTAGTGCATTATCAAAATAAATAGCAACGAGTAGCAACACCAATGACACAATGCTTGGCAAAAACATTTTCATGGAACTGCTGCTGCCACTGTGGTCGTGCCCGTCATCATCACTGTGTTCGTGTTGATGTTGTGCTTTAGCGTGTTGCCGTCCGATTAAATCTTTTGCATCTGCCTTTGTATAGATTTTATCCTCCAAAGTACAACAAGTCATTCTGCCTTGTGCATCGTAAGTATGCTCATGATTCTGTAACATAAAAATCAATTTTTATATGAATAATTATCTTTCAAGTTCAACAATGATGCGGGTATCATCCATCCTGCAAATATACCGACAAATAATTCACCCAACGGAACGAAATGGTAAAAGCAATGTATGTCCGTACACCTTGATACGAACCACCAGTAGCAAAAACCCAATGACATACCAATAACGATACTCAACGCGGTTATCAGGCGCTTTGTTTTCGGGCTTAATGCTTTCCGGTGCTTTTTCTTGTTTTTCGGCTTCATGGCCTTGTGCTTTTACAGTTCAACTGCCGACAGTTCGGCAAATGCCTTTTGGTAATCGCGTTCTGCTTCTAATGCTTGGCTAACCGTATTATAATACAGTCCAACCTCAACAATATAATCCAACAGGGAAATTTCGCCTACATTGAGGGCTTTTCCGAGCAAATCTGTATTGTTGACTGTTTCCAGAGATTTACGATACGTGTCGGCTGTATTTTTCAGCCCATTGGCACGGTTGTATAAAATTTGAAGCTGGCTGTAAAACTGCTGCTTACTGTCTGTTTGGCGGCTTTCGGCAGCGGTAACTGCTGCTTTCGCTTGTTTTACACGGTTTTTATTTTCCCACAAGGGAATGGAAATTCCAAGAGTAAGCCCTTGGAATTGTTGCCCAACTACCTTTTCACTCATGTAACCTGCTGAAAAAGTCGGCAATCCCATTGCTTTGCTCAATGATACTTGCCTTTTACCGAGTTCTATCTCCTGCTCGACGTATGCTAATACGGGATTTTTTTGTGCGGCTTGCGCAAACCATTGGTCAAAATCGAGAGGAAGCGAAATTTCACTGTATCGGTTGTCTTCCAACATAACATCTGTCCCACCATTCAGCCTTTTGAGTTGAGATAGCAGCGCATTTTGTTCCACATCGACACGGGATATTTCACCTTGAACGGTAGCGAGGTTCAGTTGAACTTTGTTGTATTCCAGCATATTGGCATCGCCCCTGTCCAACCTTTCTTTATACCCTTTTGCAATTGTTTCGGCATGTTTCAGGCGTACATCCAATTCCCGTTTCAGGGCATTGTAGTAAATCAGTTCGATGCAATACTGCTTTGCTTCCAACAGGATATTCATTCGGTCTGCCTTGTACTGCCATTCTACCAAGTTGTTTTGCTCGTTGGCCACCTTGCTTTTCATTCCTGTAATGGTGGGAATGTCGAATGTTTGCTTCACATTAATATCGGTACGGTTGCCGATGTCACCGGGTTTACCCCAAAGGTAGTTGAAGCCTACTTCGGGATTGGCAAGGTAGATACCTGTTCTATTCCCTAACTTTTGCGCTTCGGCGGTTTCGCGAAGTGCTTTGAGCGTTGTATTGTTTTCTTCAATGGTGGTCAACACGCTGTTGACACTGTTTTGGGCATATAGCGAGATACTCGCAAATACAGCCAATATGCTTATTACTATTGTTTTCATCTTCGTTCTTATTTATTCTGTTACTGCATCGTCCGTTATTACTTCTTCCACAATCTTCTTGTTGGTCAAGAGGTACATAATCGGAATAATAAAACCGTTAAGGAAAGTTGATGTGAGCAAGCCGCCGAGAATTACTTTCGCCATTGGACTTTGAATTTCATTACCAGGTAATTCGCCGCCCAATGCCAACGGTATCAGGGCAAGCCCCGAACTTAGCGCTGTCATCAGAATCGGATTCAGACGGTCTAACGAGCCGTGCATCACGCTTTCAAATGCCGATAGACCTTCGCCCTGCAAGTCGTTGTAGCGCGATATAAGCAACATGCCGTTTCGCGTGGCAATTCCGAACAGGGATATAAACCCGATAATGGCCGGAATACTGATAACCCCGCCTGTAAAAAAGATAGTGATAATGCCGCCGATAAGTGCCAACGGAAGGTTCAACAGAATAACTGCCGATTGTGTTACACTTCGGAATTGTGCAAATAGCAGCAGGAATATAACCATGATAGAGAAAATGGACGTGATAAGTAGGATGCGTGAAGCCGCTTGTTCACTCTCAAACTGCCCACCGTATTCAATATGATAGCCTTCTGGCAATTTTACTTCGGCATTGATTTTCTTCTGAATATCGTTCACTACGCCCCGCAAATCGCGCCCCGCAACATTGGCGGAAATAACGATTTTACGCGCCACGTTTTCGCGATTGATGGTGTTGGGGCCTGTGGACGAGGTAATATCTGCAATGTAGCCAAACGGTATTTTCCGTCCGCCTGCATCTACAATCAGATTGCGGATGCGTTCGGCATTTTCACGGCTACCTTCGTTAACTTTTAGTGTCAGGTCGAAAGATTTGTTGCCTTCATATACCTGCGATACTACTTCACCTGCCAACATCACATTTACGATTTCTGCGAATTCGGACGGTGTCATGCTGTATTTGGCCAACATCTCGCGTTTGGGTTCTATCTTCAATTGCGGACGTTCTACCTGTTGTTCTACATTGAGGTCGGCAATGCCTTCCACTTCCCCGATAGAGGTTTTAATCTGATTGCCTATTGCAAACATTTTATTCAGGTCGGTTCCGAATAATTTAATAGCGATGTTTGCCCGCGTACCCGACAGCATGGCGTCGATACGGTGGGAAATGGGTTGCCCTATTTCGATGTTCACGCCGGACAGCACCTTCATTTTTTCGCGGATTTCTGCCAACACTTCGTCTTTCGAGCGTTTGCCGAGAACAAAAGGCGCTTCGATTTCCGATACGTTCACTCCCAACGCGTGTTCATCCAGTTCGGCGCGTCCCGTTTTCCGCCCTACGGTTTGTATTTCAGGAATAGATAACAATATATTTTCGGCAATGCGTCCCATTTTATCGGATTCTTCTATTGAAATGCCGGGAAGCGTGCTGATATTTATCGTGAATGAACCTTCGTTGAACGGTGGAAGGAAACTGCGGCCAAGCGTAAGGAAAATAACGATAGTTACTACCAACGCCGCACCCGTACCGCCAAGCACCCATTTACGGTTATTCAATGTCCATTTCAAGGCTTTTTCATAAATACCTTTTAGTTTGCGCACTATATATGGTTCTTTTTCGGGCTTATCGTTTTTCTTGGGTTTTCCCAATAAATAACTGCACAGTACAGGGGTCAATGTCAATGCCACTACCGTTGATGCAACCAACGCCACAATAAAGGAAATGCCAAGCGGAGCCAACATACGCCCTTCCATACCGGAAAGGAAAAACAGAGGGACAAAACTGGCAATGATAATCAGGGTCGAGTTCAGAATAGGCATACGCACTTCTTTCGAGGCTTCAAATACCACTGTCATTACGGTTTTTTGTTCCTCTTTCGGTTTCTGCCTGTTTTCGCGTAGTCGTTTGAAAACGTTTTCCACGTCCACAATGGCATCGTCTACCAACGAACCGATAGCAATGGCCATACCACCCAAACTCATCGTATTAATGGTTAGTCCCATTAATTTAAGCGCCAAAATAGAGGCAACCAATGAAAGCGGAATCGTTACCAATGAAATAACTGTTGTACGGACATTCATTAGAAAGAGGAAAAGTACGATTACAACGAATATTCCGCCTTCGTAGAGCGATTTTTGAACGTTGCCGATAGAATTATCGATAAAACGTGCCTGACGGAAAATATCGGTAGAGACCTTTACGTCGGTGGGGAATGTTGATTGTAATTCTGCCAACGATTCATCTAATTTACCCGTCAGTTCTATCGTACTGGTAGCAGGCTGTTTGGTAACGGTTATCAGGACGGCGGGTTTTCCCTTTTCGGAAGCAATACCTAACTTGGGGGCTTTATTACCAATTTTTACTTCCGCAATGTTTTCCAACATTACGGGAACATCGTCCATGCTTTTGATAACGGTTTTGCCTAAAGCGGCTACGTTGTTTGTAGAAAGTACGCCACGTATGATATATTCGTTGCCATATTCGTACAGCACCCCTCCCGAAGCATTTTGGTTCATTTCGGTTGTCACTTTTATCACTTCATCAAGGCCAACGCCGTAATGTTTCATCTTTTCGGGGTTCATCAGAATTTGGTATTCCTTGATGTCGCCTCCCATTACGGTTACCTGCGCCACACCACCGGTAGAAAGCAAACGGGGGCGTATCGTCCAGTCGGCCAACGTACGTAAATCCTGTAATGAAGTGCTATCGGCTGTTAGTCCGATAATCATCAATTCACCCATAATAGACGATTGGGGGCCTAATGTAGGATTTCCAACGTTAGATGGCAAAGCATCTTTTACTACCGCCAGTTTTTCCGATACAATTTGACGGGCGCGGTAAATATCCGTCCCCCAATTAAATTCTACCCACACAATTGAAAATCCGGTGGTAGATGATGAGCGTACGCGGCGTACATCGGTAGCTCCGTTTACCGCTGTTTCTACGGGAAAAGTAACCAAACGTTCCACTTCTTCGGGCGCCATACCTTTGGCTTCGGTCATAATAACTACCGTAGGGGCATTCAGGTCGGGAAATACATCAACTTCCATGTTGGAAGCAGTATAGGTTCCCGCTATCATAAGCAGCAAGGCTGCTACCAAAACAACCATGCGGTTGTTTAGCGAAAATTTTATTATCTTGTTCAACATAACATTCGTTTTTGTGGATTAATGACTATGACCTTCGGGCATTACGGACGAAACGGCTGCCAGTTTTACCTGATACACGCCTTTGGTTACGACCTTGTCACCCGGCTTCAATCCTGAAAGCACCTGTACCCTGTCACCGTTGCTTTGACCAAGATTTACTTCTTGCTTCTTGTAGCCTTCTTCATCTAATTGCAGATAGACGAATGTTAATCCTTGTTCTTCGGTAACGGCTGATACCGGAACAGAAATCACGTTGTTTTGTGGAGTTGAAAGCAGATATACCGATACAAACGAACCGGGAACAATATCGCCAATGTTGTCGAACTCAAACGTAACGGGAATGTAGAACGATTGCCCTCCCGATGCTTTGCCGAAGGACAGTAATCGTCCGTTTAGGTCTGAAAGTTTATACACTTCATTGTCGTATGAGGTTTGAAAATTGGCGCTGCCAATGCTTTTGAGCACTTTGAAATAGTTTTCGGAAACCTCTGCACGCAGTTGTAAACGGCGGTTTTGTGAAACGGTGGCAATGGGTTGTCCAACCGAAACATATTCGCCCTGATTGACCAAACGGTTTTTGATATACCCGTTTATGGGCGATGTAACCCTTACTCCACTTGTTGTTATGTTGGCTGCTTGTGCTTCGTAGGCTGTTTTTGCTGTTTCATAGCGCAGGCGGATTTGTTCAAATTCTTTGGCGGAAATAATCTGTTCTTTGATAAGTTCTTCGGCACGTTGGTATTCTTTCTGTGCTGTTTCGTAGGTTATTTTGGCTTTTACCGCAGGGTCTCCCTCTAACAGATTTTTTGACGATACGGTTAAAATGGCTTCACCTGCACGCACGGCAGCACCGTCGGAAATAGACGGATTGGTAAACGATACGATTCCGTTGGACGTAGCAACAATCGTTGCTTCGTCGCCTTGCGCCGACAATATTTGCCCGCTTGTTTTAATCACGGATGAAAAAGTTGTGGGAGTAACTTCTTCCACTTTCAAGCCAACAGCTTCAGCCTGTTGCTTCGAGAAAGGAATTTCGTCACTATGGCCGCCTTCTTCTTTCAGGGCTTCGCCTTCGTGGTTATGCCCGTCTTCGGCAGAATGGTCGTGTCCGTCCTCTGCCGAGTGGTCATGCCCGTCGCCTTCCACATGCTCATGGGTATCTTTATTGGCATGATTTTTATTTTTATCGCCGGAATTGCATCCGGTAAAGAGCATTGCTGCTACAATGAATAAACTTATGATGTACGTTTTCATCTTTTTATTTTTTTATAATTGAATGGATAAGGAAAAACCGCCCTGTTGCCCATTATAATAGGGATAGAGAGCCACATTTTTCATTTTATTGTTATTGATTGAAAATGCTTTGTCAACGGAAGGGTATATCCAATAGGCTACTTTGGTGCAAAGTATTCCAAGTCCTGCACCAAAGGCCACGTCGCCTACCCAATGCTTGTTGTTATATACCCTAAAAGCACCTGTTCCGGAGGCTACCGCATAGCCTGCTATACCGTACCAAATGGAAACATCCTTGTATTCCTGCCACAAAAATTCAGCACCCATAAAAGCTATTGCCGTATGCCCCGAAGGGAAGGAGTTTGAAGTGGATTTGTCAGGACGTTCTTCCTTTGCCGTATATTTTATGCTGTTTACTGATATACCTGTAAATAGGGCGGATAAACCCAAAATGATAGTTCGGTCTTTGAAATTGTTTTTCCCTTTTATCCCTGCCAGATTCAGCGCATACACACTTGCAGCAGGAACGTATTGAGTAACGTCGTCAATTTGAAATTTTTCGGGTTTATGGACAATTACTTCGTGTCCTATGGCATAATTCAACATGCGGTATTTGGGGGCTACCGCTGCTTCAATGGTTCCATAGGCCACCAGTACAGTGGGAATAATCAACTGTGTGTAGGAAAATCTGGGCGTTTTTGCCCCTTGTATGCTGTCGCTTTCCGCATTCAGGTTTTTTTCGTTTATGTTGGTCGTACACGATGCGTGAGCAGAGAGGCATACAATAATGATACTTGATGCTTTGCTTCTTAAAGACATTGCTATTCGTTATTATTTCGACCTTCGGGTAATGGAAAGCCGGATGATAAATACAGGTATTATCAATCCATGCATCTTTATTCAGACACATGAATATTTATTACCCTAAACGTGATGTAGGCTAATAATTAAGAAAGCATGTAAGGCGGGGCGCGTAAGCCGTGGAATTGGCTCGCTTCTGCGGACGTATAAAATGAAACGTATTCTCCGTATTCGGGTTGGGGACTTATAGTTTCCGCAGGATAAAGCAGGAAATCCGCAACAAGGTAAAGAATAGGGAAGAAATGAATATGGTCGGGATTATCGCAAGATGAAACCTTGCATTTCATCCCGTTATCTGCTTGTGGAATGACAAAATCGGATTCAATGACACATGACTTGTCGTGATTCATGTCGTTTTCGGCATGTCCGGTATGTTCGTCATTAACCGCATTGTCTTTTTCGCAACGTTCCACTATCATACAGGTTGCACCCTTATGGTGGTGATGCGGAACAATGGTCAACACCAACATCATTAGCGCGGCTAATGCAATGAATGATATGTTAAACTTCTTTTTCAAGAAAAAATATTTTGCTGCAAAATTAGCATTTTATTTTTGAATCTCAAAGAAATACTTGTATTTGTCTGAAAAACAAGTATTTTTAAGTTTTATTTGATAAGGCAAGGGAATTTTCCCTTGCCTTATCAGAAAACGCACATTGGGGTTATTTATTGTGATGACTTCCGTTGTGGTTTCCGTTGTCATCGTTTCCATGCGAATTGTGCGAATGACCGTTTGCATCGTGCGTGCCGTGGTCGGTTCCATTGTGGTGCGTACCGTCATGATTGGCTCCCGCATGTTCGGAATAGGCACAGGCTTGGTGCGTGCCGTCATTCAGAATGTCGCAGTTTTCATGGTTGCCTGCCGCACATTGTTCAGCCACACTTGCCTTGTAAGCATTCGCATCCGAAAAACCGAGGGTTGATGCGCGAAGTTCCATGTTTTGGGAAGCATCATTAAAATCATGGTCATCATCTTTGCTGCATGATGCAAACGCTACTGTAATCGCTAATACTGTCAATGAATAAAATACCTTTTTCATGTTTTCTTTTTTATTGTTATTACCTGGATTTTGCTTGTTTACTTATATACCGCATAATAACAATTTCACCCTACCAAGAATCAGAAAATAATTTCAAAAAACACAATCGGTGTGAGCGGTGTAGCTTTCGTATATATGTTGAATACGTTGTTTTGGTCGGATAAACGGTAACTGTATTTGACGTTGTTTGTATTGAAAACATTGAGTACCGATGCACCTGCCTGTAGGCTGCATTTCTTGAACTGCAATTTGTAGGTAAGCGATACATCCAAACGGTTGTAAGGTTCGGTGGAAACATCGGAATGTTGATGCACGTCACTGTGTTGCTGTTCTTCGCTTTCCTGCCCGTGTCCGTGTCCGCCTGTGGATAAGTAGGGAAAGCCTGCGCCGTAAACATACGTGGCCGAGAAATGAAAACGTTTGAACGAAGTAATTGCGCCCAATTTAATTTCCTGCCCTGTGCTTTCCTGCGGCTGTGCAGCGTTTACAAGGGAATAGGAAGCGAAAAAAGTATGTTTCCGCCATTCTTTTTTTGCATATACATCCGTACCCCAAAGGGTGTTGTCGAATGCTGTGATGGCATTATCAAGGTAGTACAATTCGTTCTGATTCTTTTTCAGGAATCCTTCCACGCTGAACAACCAACCGTTTTTACTATATGCCAATCCAGCTACTGTGTGCATGGATGAAAGGAAGGTGGTGTCCGACAGGTTCCAAATCATCTGGTAACTTCCCTGGCGATACAGGAACGGAACACGTGTCAGGAATTGATTGTATAAACCAAAAGAAGCTGTTGCTGTTAGTTCATCAGTAAAAGCGTACCGCGCGGATAATCTCGGCTGCACATATATTTTGTTATCAACTATCCAGTCGGCTCTTAATCCTGCTTGTAGCGATAGCTTTCCCAGCAAAAAGTTGTCGGTAATATACAGCGAAGGATTGTTGATACGGGTTTGTGTGTTGTTAAACTCGGTGGTGTATTGCTGCCATTTGCCGCCAATCTGTACTTGTTGGCGTTCTCCGATGTTGAAATTGTGTTCCAGATTCAACGATGCTTCCTGTACAGTGTTGTCGATATGAAAGACATCCAACGGTGCTGATTGGGTTTCGGTAATACCTGTCACATTGTCAATAGCGGCCGAAAATTTAGAGAGCGAGAAAAGAAATTTACTGCTGCTTCCATTGTTCCATAAGCGGCTGTAGCCTGTAGCTGCACCGTATTGGCGGTTCTTTTCGGTGGCATTCGCTTCGTAACTTTGTTGCTTTACCGAAAATTTGAAGTGGTCATCCGCACCATACAGGCTTACATAATAACGGTCGTGGTCGAACGCCTTACCTGCGTATTTTAAATTCAGGTCGCGGAAATCATACTTCGGCTCAATATAAATTTCAGGGGCGGTCGGTTGTGTATGGCTATCGCCCGAATTACCGGTATTTGTGTTGTCATAAAGATTGTAAAAGGTTTGACGATAGGCAACCGACAAAGCCGATGTCTTTTTTATCGGTACGGAAGCAAACAGGTTAGCCGTGTAGTTGCTGATATTGGCTTTTACCGAAGGCATGTTGAAATCGCCTTCGTTGCCTGTTATTTCTGCAATTGCCCCGATACGGTTTCCCAATGAGGCATCATATCCGCCTTTTCGCAAACGGATGTCTTTTGCCAAATAAGGGTTGACAGAACCAATTTGGTCGTTGAAACTTTTCATTCCGAAAATGGTAAATCCGTCATATACCAATTGGCTTTCGCCTAAATTGCTGCCCCAAACAATAAGGTCTTCCGACGGTTCGCCAGAAGCACGAACACCGGGCAACATGCGCAACAAGCTGAATACGGAATTATCGGAACTGCCCGGCAGGTAGCGGGCGACTTGGTGATTTATGCGCATTTCGCCCGATGTTTTACCCGACTGCATCAGCATAGATGACGACGACGGACTGACGGTTACTTCACCTAACGTAATGACCATAGGCAACAATGAAAGATGATGTTTTCCGATATTCAACACGGTGTCGAGTCTTTCAAAGCCGAGATATTGCGCCTGTATTCGCATGGGTTGATTCGTAGTTTGAACAAGGGTAAATATTCCCGATTCATTGGTAACGATAATGCCTTTGTCGGTTTGTATATAGGCGTATGGTAAGGGTTCGCCCGTCGATTGGTCGGTCAGTTCGCCCGACAGAATGTATTTCTTTTCTACAACCGGTTCGGGCTTGTTATCAGACTTTGCAACAGACGAAATAACAAAAACATTCCCTACTTTTTCCATTTTGAAAGGTTTGTCTTTTAATAAGAAAGTAATTGCTTCTTCGGGGCTTTTGAAGGTTTTTGAAATAGATATTTTGTAGTTGGATAGAGCTTTATCGTCAAATGATATTTCTGTATTCAGTGTGTTTAAAACAACATTCAAGGGCTTATTATATACAACCAACCGCAGCTCTTGTGAAAAGGCTGCGGTAATGGTTGTTAATAGTATAACTATAATGAGAAGTCCTTTCTTCACGGTTTTATGCTGAATGTGATGCCGAATGGTTTGCCAATTATTTGAAGCACTTCTTCGGGCTCTTTGGTTCTTGAAAAATTACCTGTGTAAAGGTAATCTAATTTTGATGTGGTTATCACTTGAATGTCATACTGGCGTTCAATTTCTTGCACTACATCTGTTAGTGGAACGCCAATGAACGTAAATTTGTTTTGCATCCAACCGATAGATTGCGTGACATCGGTTTTTTCGGTTACTTCCAGTTTCCCATTCAACAAAGCCGCTTGCATATTGGGGGTAAGCAGGATATTATCACTGTTTGAAGTTACTTCTACCTTTCCCGTAAGACAGGTGACGTTGTACTTACCGTCGCGGGAAAATATGTTGAAACTTGTACCCAATACCCTTACAGCATTTGCTCCGGATTTGACAGTAAATTTGCTTCCGGGCTTTACTTCAAAATAGGCTTCGCCCTTCAAACTTACATCCCTTGAAGCAAACCACCAATAAGGTTTATATGTTAATTCGCTTTCAGCATTCAGCTTTACGTTTGAACCATCGGGAAGTGTTACAGCTAAATGCAAACCTCGCACCGCCGTTTCTGTGGTCGTATAGAGATAGGCAAACGCACCCGATGCAACCATAAGGGTTATAACGGCAGCGGCAGCGTATTTCCAAAAGGAAAGGCGTTTTACTTTAGGCTTGTTTTCTACGTCATCGAGGCCGGCAAATACTTCGTCCCAAATCTCATCCTTGCTTTTACGCCATTCCGGGTTGATTTTAATATTTTCTGTCTTCATTTTCTTCCTCAATTATATGATAAAAGTTCAGTCCTTAGAAATTGTAATGCAGCGCTCATTCGCTTTTCAACGGCTTTGACGCTAATATCCAAACATTCGGCGATTTCATGATATTTTAGTTCATCGTTGCGGCTCATCAAGAAAACTGTTCGTTGTGTTTCGGACATCTTTTCCAATGCTTGGGCGTAGGACGATGCCAATTCCTCAAAAAGTAATTCTTCTTCCGGTGAAACGGCTTCGTCACTTTGCAACATCATACTTTGTTCGTAGTCCGCATGATTTATGCTTTTCCTGTAATTGCTGATGACCAAATCATTTGACATTTTATAAAGCAGGGATTTCAGGTTGTCGTTGGCCAACTGTTCCCGTTTTTCCCATACTTTCATAAATACGTCTTGCGCCATATCCGAAGCCATATCCGTATTGCCACACCTGTAAAAGATGAACGTTCGTATCTGGTCGAAATGCCTATCGAATAATTGTTTGAATTCTGCTTTACTTATCATTCATAAATGACTTTATACTTTTATACCGCATGAAGGCAGAAATACCCTACCTCATAATGGTCTTATTTATTTTGATAATCCACTTTCAAGATGCCGGATTATTTCGCCAATTTTAAAATACGGAATGCTCCCCTGATTACAATGATAAATACGATGCTGCCGATGACCAAATCGGGAATGCCGTTTCCCAGCCACCATACCAAGAATCCCGCTACGATTACACCCGAATTGATAATGATGTCATTGGAAGAAAATATGATGCTTGCCTGAATATGCGCTTCTTTATTTTTTGCCCGTTGCAACAGCCACAAACTTAAAGCATTGGCGGCAAGAGCCAAAACGGAAATACCAATCATCATGCGGAAATCGGGCATCGGTTCCGTTCCGATAAACCGCCTGATGACTTCCGAAAAACCGATAACAGCCAATATCAGTTGAAAATACCCGCTGAACTTGGCTACCCGTTTTTTTCGTGCCAATGCCGCCCCTACGGCAAACAGGCTCAACCCGTACACCAGTGAATCGGCTAACATGTCCAACGAATCGGCAACCAGTCCCATTGATTTGGAAATTAACCCCGTTGTCATTTCCAGTACGAAGAAACCGAAGTTTATTGCCAATACCCACCACAGGATTTTCCGCTGTTGCGCATCGTCATCGGTAAGTAACGGGATATTTCCCGCATCCTTGCTTTCAAGCAAAGATGAACCTAAATTGAGTTGGGCAAGGGCTGTCTCAATCGGCAAGGATTCGCCCGTATGGTACACATCCAATGTGCGGTTTGCCAAATCAAAGTCGAGTTTGGCAATGGTATCCACACTTTGCAACTTCATGCGAATCAGGTTTTCTTCGCACGGGCAGTCCATTTTATCTATCTTAAAAGTCGTTTGTTTCATTTGAATATTCTATTTTTTTATTCTTCCTCTTCTTCTCCGCCACTCATTTTCGACATCACATAAAACGCTCCTTTGGTAATGATGGTAGCATTTTCAGGAAGTTCTTCCAACGGCGTGATTTCCACATAACCCAATTCGGTTACACCTGTCGATACTTCCACTTTTTGAAATTGGAATGAGGCTTCTTCCTTTTCTTCTTTGGACAACAAAAATATGTATTTTCGTCCTTCTGCATCGACTACTGCATCGGCGGGAACTGCCTGCACGTTTTGGTTACCCACATTTATCAAGGCAGAAACATACATGCCCGGCAACAATTTCACCTTTTCGGGGTTGTTGATTTTTACGTGTACGGTAATGGCTTTGCTTTCGTTCCCGAAAGACTGGTTGATACTGTAAACCGTTCCCGACAAAGTTTTATTGCCCATGTTTGTGATTAGCATGTCCACTTTTTGCCCGTTTTCCACTTTGGGAAAATCTTTTTCAAATACTTGCAAATCAGCCTGCATCTTGGTATTATCGGCAATTTCCATCAGAGAGGTTTGCATATCCACGTAGCTGCCCGTTTTGATGTGTATTTCACCCACCACGCCGCTGATGGGGGCGGTAATAGGGATTTGTGTAGTGAGCTTGCCGTTGGACACCGCGTTGACGTCGATATTCAACTGCCGCAATTGCATTTCCAGACCCGTGACCCGCGCTTTGTCTACCTCGTATTTGGATTCCGTTTGCTGCAACACCTTTCCTGTTCCTGCATTTTGCCTGCTCAATTCCTGCTGGCGTTCGTATTCCTGCTTGCTGTAAACCATCTCATTTTTCAGGGTAAGGTATTCTTCCTGTAGCTTCACGATGTCGAGGTTTTCGAGCCATGCAAGCGTTTGACCCTGCATAACGGCAGTTCCTTCGGTTACGGTTATTCTTTTAACGATGCCTGCCGCCAACGAATTGACATCGGCTTTGTTTTGCGGAAGCAGTGTGAGTTGCCCATTGGATTTTACCACGCTGCTGAGGTTCTTCATTTCTATTTTCCCCAACTCGATACCGACGGCTTCCATTTGTTCCTTGTTTATTTCAACGGCTTCTGAATGTTCCTCTTCGGTTGCCGTTTCCATTTCTGCTTGTGTTGCTTTGGGCTCTTTGCAGGATGTAAAGCTGATTACACTTACTGTGAAGAATATGATTGCGATTGATTTTATGATTGTTTTCATCTTATTGATTGCCTTTTAAGAAGTTTAATAATATGATGGATTGGTTGAAACGGTTGACGGCATTTACATGGTTGATTTTTATGTCGATAGCCGTTTGCAGGTTTTGAATGTACTCCATGTAACCGATTTCACCGATTTTGTAAGCTGCGTTGGATATTTTGATAATCTCGTCGGCTTGCTTCACACCTGTTGTTTCGTAGTATGCCAAGCTCTGCTGAGCCTTGATATATTCGTTGTATCCTACGGCATAGGCGTTTTGTAACGATTGAAGGGTGTTTTGCCTTTCCGTATCAATTTGTATTCCTTTGATTTTAGCGGCTTTTATTTCGGCTCGTTGCGAACCGAAAAACAGGGGAACGCTGATGCCGACCTGAAAGCTCGGAACTTTGGCGTCGCTAAAGTAATATCCGCCGAACAGGTCGGGCAACAGCTTGTTCTTTTCCACGTTTGCCTGTGCTGTATTTACACTCATTTGCTGGTCGTAATATCCTAATAGGGGATGTTGGCTGACCGAAGTTGTGTCGGGCGGAAGCACAGCCTGTAATGCCCTCCATTCACTTTCCAATGGAAGAACGGCTTCAGTGGTATTAAGCAACTTCTTTAGTACAAGCTGATTGCTAAGCAGCGTGGTATTGGCTGCGTTCAGTTGCAGGCGGTTGGCCTGATAGCGGCTTTCGGCATTCATTTTTTCCAACGAGTTGCTTTCGCCCGTTGTATAGCGTACCGTTGCCCGTTGCAGGAAATCGGCATATATACTGTCCTGCTGCTGCAACAACTTCACCGTTTGCAAGGCTTCCAGTGTGTTGTAGTAGGCTTCCGATACATCTTTAACAATTTCGTTTTGGGCGATAAGTTGTGATTTTTCGGATAAAATTGTTTGCTGTTTCAGCATTTTGCCGCGGCTGGTATATACGGTCGGAAACTCAAAGGTTTGGGTAATACCGATTTTCTTGTCAATCAAATCTGCCGTAATGGGGTCTTGCGAATATTCCACACTCGTTTTTTCGGGATTAAATGCCGTTCCCTGCAAGGCTTTAGCCTTCTCCACTTCGAAGCCTGCGGCTTTAAGTTGCAGGTTATTGTTCAATGCCGTTTCAATACATTGCGAGAGGGTTTTTCCGTTGCTTTGGGCTTGTGCGCTTCCTGCGGCAAAGCCCGTGATGGTCAACAGCAACAATAAAACTGTCAACTTCGTTGGTTTAGCCCATTTCATTTTTATGGATTTTAAATTGATTTTTGAATTAAACAGAATATATAATGCGGGCAGGATAAGTAATGTCAACATGGTTGCCGAAATTAATCCTCCAATCACTACGGTTGCCAGCGGTTTTTGCACTTCGCTTCCCGCACTGGTGGAAAGTGCCATCGGCAGGAAGCCCAGCGAGGCGACAAGAGAAGTCATGAGTACTGGACGCAAACGTGTGGTAGTTCCCAATCGTACACGTTGATAAATATCTTCCATGCCTTCTTCCTTTAACTGCTTAAATTGCCCGATAAGTACAATTCCATTCAAAACCGCTACCCCGAACAAGGCTATAAAACCAATACCTGCCGATATGCTGAACGGCATATCCCTCAACCATAAAGCGAAAATGCCACCAATGGCAGAAAGCGGAATGGCTGTAAAAATCAGCAGGGATAGTTTTACATTTCTGAATGTAAAGAACAACAGGATAAATATCAGGAACAGAGCGGCAGGAACGGCAAACATCAAGCGGTCTTTGGCTTCCTGCAAGTTTTGGAATTGCCCGCCATAAGTATAGTAATATCCCGGGGGAAGGGTCAGTTTCTCATCTAAAACCCGGTGTATTTCTTCCACCGTACTTTCCACATCTCGTCCACGTACGTTGAATCCAACATAAATCCGCCGTTGCCCTTCCTCGTGGCTAATTTGCGCGGGGGCTGTTTTGTACGATATATCGGCTACTTGGTTGAGCGGTATGCGGTTGCCCGAAGGCAAGGTAACGAACAGGTTCCGTATGCTTTCAACATCCTGACGCAAGTCTTTCTGCAAGCGGACAACCATATCGAAACGCCTGTCCTGTTCGAATACAACACCTGCCACATTGCCTGCAAAGGCGGTTCGCAGCACCATATTCACATCGCTGATACTAAGTCCGTAGCGGGCTAATTGTTCACGGTTGTATTCTACCTGAATTTGTGGCAATCCCGTTACCTTCTCGATAAAGGGTTCACCCACGCCCTCCACTTTTTCAATATATTTGGCTATTTCATTTGCTTTTGCACTCAAAACATCCAAATCCGTTCCGAATACCTTAATGGCTACATCCTGACGGATACCTGTAATTAATTCGTTGAAACGCATTTGCATGGGTTGTGTAATCTCGATGTGCAAACCCGGAATGACTTCGAGGGCTTCTTCCATGGCTTCCATCATCTCCTCACGGTTCTCGGCAGACGTCCATTCGCTTTTGGGCAACATGGAAAGCATCATATCGCCCCGTTCGATGGGCATGGGGTCGGTGGGGATTTCCGCGCTTCCGATACGGGTTACGGCTTGCTTCACTTCGGGAAATTTGTCTTTCAATATTTTTTCTGCCTTACCGAAGGTTTCGACTACCTGTGTGAGAGATGTGCCCTGTGCCATGCTGATTTCAACGGTCAGGTCGCCTTCTTCCAGGGTAGGGATAAATTCACCGCCCATGCGGTTAAATAGTACGAGGCTTGCGGCAAACAGCACGACCATTGCGAAGATAAACGATTTTTTCCAACGCAGGGTAAAATCCAGTATCGGTTCATATCCGTGTTTGATGGCGTTCATCATGCGGTCGGAAAAGTTTTCCTTGTGCTGTGTTTTTTTACTTAAAAACAATGCGCTCATCATGGGAATGTAGGTCAGCGACAGGATAAACGCACCCATTATGGCGAAAGAAACGGTTTGCGCCATCGGTTTGAACATTTTCCCTTCGATACCGACCAATGTCAGGATAGGCAGGTAAACTATCAGGATGATGATTTCGCCGAATGCCGCACTGTTACGGATTTTGGATGTGGCGGTATATACTTCCTTGTCCATTTCGGCTTGGTTGAGCCGTGGTTTATTTTTGAAAAGCAGGCTGTTTCCCGTAAGGCGGTGGACAATGGACTCCACGATGATGACCGCCCCGTCGACAATCAATCCGAAGTCGATAGCCCCCAAACTCATCAGGTTGCCGCTGACACCGAAAATATTCATCAGACCGAAGGCAAAAAGCATTGACAGCGGGATGGCGGAAGCGACAATGAGCCCTGCACGATAATTCCCTAACATCAACACCAGTACGAGAATGACTATCAGACCGCCTTCAATCAGGTTCCTGGCTACGGTATTGGTGGTTCTGCCCACTAATTCGGTGCGGTCGATAAACGGTTCAATGACTACACCTTCGGGCAGACTTTTTTGTACCTGTACCATACGTTCTTTCACATTGGCGATGACTTTTGAGAAGTTTTCTCCTTTCAGCATCAGCGTAATACCTGCAACTACTTCGCCTTCACCGTTACGGGTTACAGCTCCGTAGCGGGTTGCCGAACCCATTTGCACGGTTGCCACATCACGGATAAGTACGGGTGTTTCTCCTGTATTTTTGATGACGATTTGCTCAATGTCTTTCAGCGTTTTGACTAAGCCGATTCCACGGATAAAGTAGGAATTATGCCCTTGTTCTATGTAGCTGCCGCCTGTATTTTCGTTATTGGCTTCCAGCGCATCGTATATCTGGGCGATACTCACGTTCATGGATGCCAGCTTATCATTATCGAGGGCTATTTCGTATTGTTTTACATATCCGCCCCAACCGCTGACTTCGGCCAGACCTTCGGTTCCAGCCAGTTGGCGTCGGACAATCCAGTCTTGAATGGTGCGCAGGTCAGTGCTTGTAAATTTGTCTTCGTATCCTTTTTTTGGATGGATGACGTAATGGTAAATTTCACCCAACCCTGTGGAAATAGGGGCTAACATGGGTTGTCCCAATCCTTTGGGGATTTGTTCTTCGGCTTCTTTAAGCTGCTGGCTGATTTGTTGGCGCGCCCAATAAATGTCGGCATCGTCTTTAAATACAATGGTAATTACGGAAATCCCGCTACGGCTGATACTTCGCCTTTCGACCACGTCGGGAATATTTGCCATTGCCAGTTCAACGGGCGTGGTGATGAACTGTTCTATTTCCTGTGCTCCCAATGTGGGTGCTTGTGTGATGATTTGTACCTGATTGTTGGTAATATCGGGGGTGGCATCTATCGGTAGGCGTATCATGGAAATGATGCCCCACACCACTAACGCTAAAGTCAGTATGCCGATGATGAGTTTGTTCTCTATTGAGAACTTAATTATTTTATCAAACATGTATTTATCGGTTAAATTAACGACTTAATAAATATACTCTTGGTTCCAAACAGCATCGGTGATGTGTCTGAAACGCGTAATTAACCTTCGAATAAAGGTGCGTATTTAACCGATTTTAGGGGGTTGCCAAATACTCCCTTCGAATGAGGAAACGAATTGCCCGATGTAGTGTATTTCGTTTTTTTGTCCGTCTTTCGGGGAAATTTGAACCGTTTGATGTCCCATCGGAATAGTAAAGCCCATGCAAGAACTGCACAAATGGAAAGGGGAACAGCTAAGCGGACAATCATCATTGCAACCCTGAGCATCGCCTGCACAACGAGCTATTTCCTGCTTTCCGAACAGACTTCCTATTTCTTCATAGGACGCGGCGGAAAGTGTGAAAATAAACAGGGATAATATGACTGCAAATACTTTCATGCTGCAAAGATATGAAATTATGACGAGACTTTATTTAATAGAGAAACAAATTTTATGCCGCTTAGGTTCAAGGGGCGGTTGGGTAACATTGGTTGATGTCGTCTGCCATAATGTCAAAGGTGTAAAAACAGGTTTCTTTGCTACTTTCTTTTTCCGCTCACGTCAAGAAAGAAAGTAGCGGGCGGCTTCTCGTCCGCCCCGTAATAATATAAACATTCAAAATATCGACAATTGCACGGCTTTTTTGCCCACCAGTTCGTCAAACATATCTCTGGCTTGCCGAACGATTTCCCGCGAAAATTTGGCGTTGAAATTGCCACAGGTGTCATCTTTCAGCCGTTCAGCGGCGAGTTGGTGATGTAGTAGCATTTCTTTCAAACCCTCTTTTAAACAATCCTTTCGGCTGTCCATCACTTTGCCCCAAATGCTCAACCCACTTGAACTGCTTGCATTGCCTGTTGAGCAACTAACCGAATATGTCCACTTACCGTTTTCACCTTGCCCGATTTGCAGGTAGTTCGATGAATACGGTTTGTCGGGTACTGCAAACTGAATTTCTTCCCGTTCCAAAAACTCGGGACGTTGCAACCATCCGTGTTCGTCCAGTTGTTTGTCGTCAAAACCGAATAGTAAGCCCCTGTCGTATGAACGTTTATTGGTAATGAATTGATAAGGGCGGTTGCCAAAACTTTCGTATTCATCCATTACTGCTTTATCATTGAGCCATACCGCCTTTAGGTAAGCGGCTGCGGTTTGGCGCTCGCCCCGCCAAAAGTTGGCAGTTTGAAACTTTGCCAACTTTTCAAATTTCGATAGATTTGTCATTTTAGCATTTGCTTAAATAATAAATTTGCTATCTTTGCACTCATGAATAATCTTTTTTCTTGTATCAGACAGCAGGCAGACGTTAAGCAAATAAAACGCTGCAAAGACAGAATTTGCGAAATCAAAGGGACAATTGATTATTTATCCGGCGGGCTTGAATTAGCGGGTAACAATGTAAGACTGAAAATCCTTTTTCTCCTTTATGAAGAAAAAAGACTTTGTGTTTGCGACCTGTGTGACATTCTCGGAATGACTATTTCGGCAGTTTCTCAACACTTACGAAAACTCAAAGACCGGAAACTCATTGAAACGGAAAGACAAGCACAAACTATTTTCTACTCATTGGCAAAGGAATATGAAAAAATGCTTAAACCTTTTTTCATACTCCTTTGCGAAAACAAAATTTTGGAAACAATATGAAAACAGACAAAAAAATAATCGGCGCAGGACTTTTGACTGCTATTGCTGCTTCGCTTTGTTGTATAACGCCTATCTTGGCTCTCATTGCAGGGGCAAGCGGACTTGCTTCTACTTTTTCGTGGCTTGAGCCATTCAGACCGTATTTTATAGGCTTGACCGTTTTAGTAATTGGTTTCGCTTGGTATCAGAAACTTAGGCCTAAAAAGCAAATGGAATGCAACTGTGAAACGGAAAAAAAACCAAAATTCATTCAATCCAAAATGTTTTTAGGAATTCTAACGGCATTTGCAATCATAATGCTTGCCTTCCCATATTATGCTCACATTTTCTATCCCAAGACAGAAAAGCAAGTTATTGCGGTTGATAATGCAAATGTTCAGACTGTCGAGTTTTCTATTAGCGGAATGACTTGTGCAAGTTGTGAAGAACACGTGAATCACAAAGTGAATAAATTAACAGGAATAGTCAGTTCAAAAGCTTCTTACAAAAACGGAAATGCAATTATAGAATTTGACAACTCTAAGACGAACATTGCCGAAATTGAAAAGGCAATTAATAGAACAGGATATTCAGTAATTGCAAAAAAAGAAAAATAAAATGGAAGTCAACTTACAATCAACAGTCACTTGTCCCAACTGCGGACAAAAAACAGAGGAGATAATGCCTACTGATGCATGCCAGTATTTTTACGAATGTAAAAACTGCAAAACAATCCTAAAGCCTAAAAAGGGAGATTGTTGCGTGTTTTGTAGTTACGGCACAGTAAAGTGCCCACCTATTCAGGAGGGAAATGTCTGTTGTAAATAAATGAAAAGCAGATTTTATAATTCAGAGCCACAAGCAACCATATCAACGCCAACCACACCAACGAACGGATAAGGTAGAAACCCGCCACTATCGCAAGTGTTGCAACTGTTCCATAGTTTGCCACCAACGCCGCGAGTATGCCTGCAATGCTTCATTCAGGTTCATTGTAATTTTTTTAATGGTTGCTTCCATTAATTCCTGCTTTTTAGTTAATACTATTCTTCTCTTTCCATTCTACTACCGCCATATTTCCTGCTGATAATTGGTTCACTTTCTCCATCCATTGCACTTCGCTTTGCGCTTTGGTTTTCAGGAAAGGGCTGTTGGTTGGGGTTAACAGTAAACTGCTGTTAACTACCCACCACTTATTGGTGATGCCTGCACGCTGCAAATCCTGCTGTAAGCGTTCAGCTTCAAATACGGGCGTGGCTTCGGGAAGGGTAACTATGACAACTTCCGTTTCTTTCGGATTGCGCAAACGGGGTAACAGGTTACCAACCGCATCGGTAATTCTGCCTTGTGTGCGTTCTACTTCCTTGTGATAACTTTGGGTTGCATCCAACAGCAGTAAGGTGTGTCCTGTGGGTGCGGTATCAATAACAACTACTTCGCCATCGGCTTTAGATACAATCTCGGCAAATGCTTTGAACACTGCGATTTCCTGCGTACAGGGAGAACGCAAATCTTCCTCAATATAGTCTAAATCGGCTTCCGTCATCGTTTCACGCGCTTTGTCCAACACTTCCTTACGGTAGGCTTCCAATACCGCTTTTTCATCAATATGACTAACGGTAATGCCTTTTCCGTTGGTATTTACAAAACCTAAATGGTTGGCGGGGTCGGTGGTGCTAAGATGTACTTTTACGCCTTTTTCAGCCAATCCGCGGGCAATGGTGGCGGCAATGGTGGTTTTCCCTACACCGCCTTTCCCCATCGTAAAAATGACCCGTTTGCCCGATTGGTGCAGGTCGCTAATCAAATCGTCCAACGATTGATGGGCAGGAATTTCAATAGGCTGCTCCAGCGGTTTTACCTCGTCTGATTTCAGCATATTGCGAATATTATCCATCCCCGTCATATTGTACGAGCGTAAGGGAATGGTATAGGTTGAAAGATGTTTTAATCCTTCGGGAATATTATTCAGGGCTTTTTGCTGACGTTCGTAGAGTTGAACGGAAATGGCATCGTTGCTGTCAACCGCTTCCAACACACCATTGATAACCAATTGCTGCTGATTGATATCTAACTCACGTAGTTCGTTAGACGAGCGTTCGGCTTCTTTCAATGGGGTATAATCGGGGCGACTGACCAAAAACAGCGTTGTTTCGTTGCCATTGGCAAGTGTTTCGACAGCTTTTTTATAGATGTCCTTGCGGTCGCCCAATCCCGAAAGTTGCCCTAAGCACGAAGCCCCTGTAGTATTTTGGTCAATGAAATTTGTCCATGCCGATGGCAGCTGCAACATGCGTAAGGTATGCCCTGTGGGTGCAGTATCAAAAAGGATGTAGTCGAAGTTTTTACGTTTTTCTTCGTTGGTAATTACGTCCGAAAATTCATTGAATGCCGCAATCTCAACGGTACATGAGCCCGAAAGTTGTTCTTCCATGTTGGCAATCACGCTTTCGGGTAATTTGCCGCGATAGGGTGCAATTACGCTTTCGCGGTATTCGGCAGCGGCTTGTTCGGGGTCGAGGTTGACCACCGTAAGGTTGGGAACGTCTTTGATAACGGTTCCCTTATTGTTCAGCTCCATGCCGAATACATCCTGTAAGTTAGATGCGGGGTCGGTACTAACCAACAAGATTTTCTTGCCGCTATCGGCTAAACTTACCGCGGTTGCACAGGCTACCGATGTTTTTCCCACACCGCCTTTGCCTGTGAAGAATATGTATTGGCTCGTGGATTCCGATACGGGATTGTACTGTTTCATTATTATTTGCTTTGCGGGTTATAGGAATAGTTCAGCTCGCTGACGGGAATACCCAACCATTCGGCTATTTGCTGATTGGATGGATAGGCTTTTGTCATCACAATTTCACCGTCCACCGTAATAATAGGCAACACTTCTGCGCCCTCTTTCATCAAACATTCGTTGATGGATTTATTATCTACATATACCTGTGGATGGTCGCGCAAGTTGAAGCGGTCAACTGTAATATTTTTGCGTTTTAGCGTTTCAACCACCACGGCAATGCGCATCAGTTCGGGGTCAATGTTTACACCGCATAAGCCCGTAGGGCAACACAAGGCGGGGTCGTATATTTTAATCTGTTTCATTTTCTTGCTTACTATTCTGTAATTAATTTCTGAATTTCTTTTTCGGAAGGTACGTAACCTTTCAATTTCACCACACCATCAATAGCGATGGCGGGCAATGCCATGATGTTATACTTTACGATTTCCAAAATGTCTTCTTCCTTCCTTACCGAAGCGGTGCTGTTGTTAGATTCTACCGCTTTTTTTACCCGTTCGTAAACGGTTTTGCACTTGGCACAACCTGTTCCCAATACTACGATTTCCATATTTTGTGTTTTTAAAGTTTATTTATTTTGATTATTAGCAGCAAGTCGGTTCCGAGTTGGTAAGGATACCGTTGATAATTCCGGTGACGCATCCAACGCCTTTATTAACCGCTATTGCGCCAAACGAGCAATTCAACACACATGCGCCGCATTCCATACAATCGTCAATGTCGATAATTTGTGCTTTACCATTTGTTAGTTTAAATACGGCATGAGGGCAAACCTTCATGCACATGCCACAACCTGTACACAAGTCGGCATGAAGGTTCAGTGTGGATACGTTTTTCAAATATTGCATTGTTTTCATTTCAAATCAATTTTGATACGGTAAATAGAATAAATCCGATAGCTGCTATTGTAATTTGTAGCGGAATCGCCCATTTCATTTCCTTTTTAACTCCCGACAACGATGTGTAGGTAGATGACCCCGTGAAGCACATAGCGGTAAACGATGCAATACTTGTACTGATCATTGCCATTGCTGCGATTTCAAGTGTTGGAACTGTGGATGTAGCCCAAAAGGATGCAAGCATAATGATATTCAATAATGCTCCTTTGAAGGCAAAAGACCTGACAGGAACAAAAGGCAACAATAGAGGGACGGCTATAACTCCCACCAAAAAAGATGTAAATACATTGATAATGGGAAAATGAAAAGTTTCGAGCATTTTATTGAAAAGAAAACCTGACTTGTCAAGCCCTGCAAACATAAAGAACAGGAAAGCAACAAGCAATAATTTGTACTTTCCGCCCGTCAACTCGACCGGTATCAATTTTGCACGTTCTTTTATGGGAAATGTGATTTTCCGCATTTCGGGCGAAGCCTTGTAACCGTTTTCAATAAATGCTGTTATATCTTTTGCCTGAACGGGGCCAAAGACAACCCGAAATCCCGTCAATTCTTTTGTTCTATGAGCCGATACACCCGTTGCACCTAATTGGGGAACGATGATTGTACGGTGCTTGACTATACTTTCAAGGGATACTTTTTTTATACTTTGAGAAAGGTTGTTTGTGCCGAAAGTTCCTTTGCTTGCGGCGCACCAAACATTGATTCCTTTGGTGTCAATCACTAATATCCACGCATTGAACCCGTGTAAATTCTTTCTCAACGCATCGAATGAAAGTTTATAATTTGCCGAAACGAATACATCCGATTGTGTAGTTGGATTTCCGATTTTATACAATCCGGGATTAACGGTATAGTGGTTTCTTCCAATACCCCATCTTACTTTTACAGCCCCCCAATAATCTGTTTTGTTAAGACGGGTTGATACAGTAGGAATACTGATATGAACAGGTTTAAGCAATTTTAAATCAATGGCAACCATAGTTATTACAGATTGATAATCAAATAGTAAATTCCTGTGATAATAAAAATGACCGCAACAATATATCGAACCCATTTTTCAAATGATTTCATATTGTTGTAAAACTTACCGACATTAGAAACACTATAGGCTAATAACCACGCAACAATGATAACAGGTAAGCCCGTAGCAAAAGCAAATACAGGTGGAAGTAATAATCCCGAAGGGCTTGCAATAGTCATCGGGATAAGTACGCCGAAATACAGCACGCCGCCATACGGACAAAATGCTAAGGCAAATACAACACCCAACAAAAACGCATTCAGGTAATTGCGTTTCATCTTCTTTTCCCCTATTCGTGATGTCCATTTACTCAAAAATGGGATATTAAATTTGATAATATCCAACATCAGCACACCGACAACTATCAAGGCAATGCCTATCCACATTCCGTCAATCTGCTGAAACCACTTAGATACCTGAAAGCGACTTGCACCGAAGTAAATAATGGATGCCAATGCGGTATAACTGAACATTCGTCCCAACGTGTAAAATACGCCATTGAAAAACACGCGCTTTTTATTGGTAATATCCTTACTCAAATAGGCGGTGGCGGTGATGTTCATTGCCAACGGGCAAGGACTTATCGCCATCATTAACCCTAAAATGAATGCTGATAGTAAGGGAAAATCTGTGTTGTCAACAATGTTTTGCAGAAATTCCATACCTATTTTGTTTCCAACATTGAGTTGACAACCGACTTAATGTTTTCAGTCAACTTTTCTGGATTTTCCACCGCCGTAGCAAAGGCTTGTTCGGTAAGGTCTTCCGATTGGTCGCCTTTGGCTATTATCAAAGCGTTCCATGTTACTTCGTACTTCTCAACCAACGCATCGTTGGTTTTGTCGGCAGTGTTCACCTCTGTAAATTTCACTTTGCTGTTTCCTGCAAAGGCTTTTTCGATAGTTTCTTTGGATACGTCACCTACGGCAATGCAGGTTTTGCAACGTGCTTTCCCGTGAAAGTAGTACACGTTGACGATGGATGTGTCGGCAGCCGAAACGCTTGTGGTTTCAAGCTCTTTGTTATCCGTTTTTTTGCTCGATGGGTTGTTACAGGCTGTAACGGAAACCAAAAGCAGTAGGGCAATTGCTACATTTTTCATGCTTATGTGATTTGTTAGTTTATGTTTGTTTTACTGAAATATCTTCTTTTGAACCAAAATGCGACGTTGACCAAAGCAATAAGGGCGGGAACCTCGACCAGAGGGCCTATTACGCCCGCAAATGCCTGTCCGCTGTTGATGCCGAACACGCCGATGGCAACGGCAATCGCCAACTCAAAGTTGTTGCCCGCTGCGGTAAACGAAACGGCGGCATCCTGCTCGTAATCCGCGCCCATTTTCTTACCCAGAAAGAAACTGACGATAAACATCAGCACGAAGTAAATGAGCAAGGGAATGGCAATACGAACTACGTCCAACGGTATTTCGACAATCAGTTGCCCTTTGAGGCTGAACATGATAACGATGGTGAACAGCAAGGCAATTAATGTGACGGGCGAGATAAAGGGAATAAACTTGTTCCAAAACCAATCTTCGCCTTTCCATTTTGTCAGCACAAATTGGCTGATAAGCCCCATTGCAAAGGGAATACCCAAGTAAATGCCCACGCTTTCGGCAATTTGTCCGATACCGATATTTACTTCCTGTCCCGAAATACCAAACAATGGCAGCAGTACCGATACGAAGAAATAAACGTAAACGCTATAAAAAAGAACTTGAAAGATGCTGTTCAGGGCAACCAGTCCCGCGGCGTATTCGCGGCTTCCACCCGCCAGTTCGTTCCACACGATGACCATCGCGATACAACGCGCCGAACCGATAAGGATAAGCCCCACCATGTATTCGGGATAGTCGCGTAAAAAGATAATTGCCAATGCGAACATCAATAGCGGCCCGATTATCCAGTTGAGCAGCAACGAGGTTCCCAATATCTTTTTGTTCCTGAAAACCTTTCCCATTTGGTTGTAGCGGACTTTAGCCAACGGCGGGTACATCATCAGGATTAAACCGATGGCAAGCGGTATGTTGGTTGTGCCGCTCGACATGGCATTTATCAGGTTGGATGATGACGGAAAGAAATATCCGATACCTACACCGATTGCCATTGCAAGGAATATCCAAAGCGTCAGGTAGCGGTCTAAAAAACTTAGCCGTTTTCGTTCCATAGTGGGATTACAGTTATTGGCGCTCATAATTATTTCAGGTTATCTTCAACGAATTGTTTGCAGTAGGATTTTATCATTCCCCGTACCCGGCGAAATTCGGCTGCGATTTCTTCTTCCGAACCCTGTGCTTTGGCGGGGTCGGGAAAGTTTTGGTGAAACTTCACGGCTTTGGTCGGGAAGTAGGGGCAACGCTCGCGGGCATTGTCGCAAACGGTTATCACAAAGTCGAAAGCGATGTCTTTGTATTCGTCCACATTGTTTGAGGTGTGGGCGGAAATGTCGATGCCGGCTTCTTTCATGGTGGCAATGGCACGGGGATTGACGCCGTGCGTTTCCACGCCTGCGCTGTACACTTCGGCTTTATCGCCCGCAAAATAACGTAAATAACCTTCGGCTATTTGGCTTCGGCAACTGTTGCCTGTGCAGAGAACTAAGATTTTCTTTTCCATATTTTCTTTTAATTCATTTCGTATATGTGCGAAGTGTTCGCTATTCGTAGATGTACGAACATTTTGAGCAAATTTTTTAGATTAGCACGATTCCCCGTTGGATATTTCGGTCAACAAGTCTTCAAATAACTTCTTCGCAATCGCCCAATTTTCTTTGTTGATGCAATACTTTACGGTTGGCGGATTAAAAGTACCTTGAATCAATCCCGCATCTTTCAACTCGTTCAGGTGTTGGGAAAGGGTGCTCTTAGCCACGGGCAGTATTTCCGACATATCGCCGTGAAAACAGCAGGTCTGGTTTGCCAACAGTTGGAGAATGGCAATCCGTATCGGATGCCCTAACGCCTTGGCGAAACGTGCCAGTTGTTCTTGTTCTTTTGTCAATTCTTGTTTTGCCATAATTAATCATTCAATTCGCAAAAATACGAACAATATTTCTAATAGAAAAATTATTGTTGATTTTTTAGTGCAAGCATATAGATAGGCTTGCATCCTATTCTGAATATAAGTTGTTGGCACTAAATATATTGGTTGTTTTGTGGCTGTTTCATTGCTTTAGTCTTTGAAGTGTACAGCACGGAGACGGATAAGAATACCTCAGGTATTTCGACCAAAAAAAGGGCTCAAATGAGCCCTTCGTCAGCGAAACTGTAATAAGTTTCCTCTGTCATTATCAGATGGTCTAAGAGTACAAGACCGATTGCCTTGCAACCATCCTTAATCTGTTTGGTTATCATGATGTCCTGCGGGCTGGGTTTTGTTGACCCGCTGGGGTGATTGTGACTGAGCATCAAACTGGCACAATTCGCTTTAAGTGCGATTTGCAGAACCATTCGCACATCGACTACGGTGGCATCCAAGCCACCCTTACCGATGCAAGCGATACCTAAAACGCGGTTGGCTTTATTTAGAAACATCACGTTTACTTCTTCGTGGTGTTCCATACAATCTTTATGAGCTTCAGCGAATACTTTGGAAGCATCTTGGGAGCAAGTAATAACAAAGCGTTCTGACGCTTTCACATTGTCTTTGTAAGACACGGTAATTTCCGGAATGATAAAATAATCTGTTTTCATGACGGCAAAATTTTAATGATTTGACAATTAATTTTTTGCTTTCACGACACAGGAAGTCAGCCACTTCATGCAAGGTTTTGGTAAAGAATACGCTTTTGAGGCACGAGAAAGGAAGATTGTTTGCCAAACTTGTATAACCTTGCAACTTGTGGCTGATTTGCCTGTAACTTTGCCGAAAAATTATGGGGAGAAGCCTATATAACCGGCTTTTTGCTTCTTTTTCTTCCGCATAGACTAACTTGCTCATGGAAAAAGAAGCGGGCGGAAGAGATTCCGCCCGTTAACCTTTATTTTTGTCCTCTTTTAAGGGCTTTTAGCTGCATCAGCATAAAGGCATGATTCTCTCCTACGGTATGCCCCGAATCCTGCCGGAAAGGGCTGTCTTTACATAATTCGCATTGCCGGATGGCGGCATCGAGGTCTGTTACTTCAATTCTTGCGCCTGTAATATCTATAATGGTTATCATATCATCTGAATTTAGTTATTTGAATTTATTACTTCGGATTCTGCCACGTGCCAACTATCCCGGTAGCCGTTTACTCCAATTAGGTTGAATGTTCCCCACAATCCGCTATTCTGGGCAAACTGTTTGGCAGTGAGGATACTGCCAAACTCGCCCAACTTCTTAAAACCTATGAATAATTTGTACATGGTTCATTCAGATTATAGATTCCAAAGTTTCTACGGGCATCGTTTTCGACAACCACTCCTTTATATGCTCCATATTATATTCGGAGGTAATAATGACACTCCGTTCGCCGATTTGGGTATAGCGGGAAGATTCGTAACTGTCAATCCATTCTTTCAGATTGACCGTTCCCCAATGCTCATAATCACGGGCAAACATTGTATCTATCTTCCGTATGCTTTGGGTGAACTTTACTTTGATTGTTTCGTACAGGTTATCAATGATTTCAAGATGGTGGAGTGAGCCGAAGTCATCACACAGGCGGGCAAATGACCAATCACAGTCATACCATTCCCCGCCCCAATTATGGGGTTCATCATAGCGCACCTTTACGTTTGCGCTATGTTCATCTATATTTATTTCCTCGATTACGCCCGTTACCATAAGTCCCGTAAAGATGCTCTTACACCGTTTACCTATCAATTCTTCGTTTACATCTTTTGATTTCATGTCCGTTGATTTATATGAGTTCTACTTTAATTCTGCTTATGTTCGCCCAAAATGCACCGTTGCAGAAATAGGCGTATCCGTTATGCCAATTGCTCCGACGTTTAATAACAGTCACTTCGGGCGGTCGTATCTCTATTGAGGTGGTATAAATGTTATGCCCTATAGTGATTATCAGTTCGCAACTGCGCCATATCTCAAAAGGTGTTCTAAACCCGTGTTTGCCTTCAATAAGTGCCAGCGCATCGCGTACCGCATCCTGTACCTCGCTATCCCATTGGGCAAAGGGTTTTATTGCCCTGCCCATATATCCGCTGTATTTTATTTTCATATTATTATGTTTTGTGGGCGGGTAAACTCCCGCCCTGATTTATGCTGCCAACCGCCCCGCAATGAGTGGCATATTATTTTCCACCAGTGAAAGTATCTGACTGTGGTACTTGGTATTCTTGTTGCAAACGCCCCTCGACTGGATTACTTTCAGTTTGGAAATGGATACCTCTATGGTTTCAATGCGTTTGCCGTCAATCGTTGCCGAAAGGATAAGGGAATCTTCCTTTGAATAGTAGCTGCCTACGCAATGGTGCATCGCTTTCCCCTCCGCTACTATCTCCCGTACGCTTTCAAGTACACGGATACTGATACGCCCATCGGAAAATGCAAGTCCGAAAAACTTGGCTTTAATCGCCTGATACTCGGATTCCTTTTCAAGTTGCTTTTCCAATTCCGCTTGTTCATCGGCTTTGGCTTTCTTGTGCATATATCGGTCGTGTGCTTCGTACAGGTCTGCGGGACAAACATATTTGGCATTATAGAGGTCTTTGCCGAAGAATCGGAGAAAGTCGATGTAGTCGCACCATAGCGTAGCATCTGAAATTTCATACCCGTTTCGGATACAGATGCGGACGGACTGCCAATACTTGTCGATATTCTTCCAACCGCTATCCATAATCCGTTTGAGTAGTTTGGTATAACCTGTTTTCATCAGCGTTTCGGCTCGGCTGTCGGTCAGCAGAATACGGAACAGGTCTAACGGTTTTTGTCCGTAAAATGCTTTTCTGATACCTGTGCGTTTGATTTCGGGGATGAATTTCATTTTGGGGTAAACTACTCCGGTATATATTTTGTCATATACATTTACATAGAACCTGTTATTGCTGTTTTCGCTCCGCAGTTCCACATTGGAGTGAAATATCCACGCATCATAATAGCAAGTACCCATCGTATGACGGAGTTTTGCCAACGTGCAATGTTTCCCATTGGGAGCAATCCACCGTTGCATGACCTCTGAATAGTCGTATTTGGCTGATTCCCCAATCTTAACCGAACAGAATAGGACTACGGAGCGCAATACCTGATAGCCTTTGTGTGCGGTGATAACGGTCATGTAGTAACGGCTGTCGAATTTCCGTTTCTTGGTGGTTTCTACCTTTAGTTTGGTCTTGCAATTCGGGCAGTTACAATCCGTCAGGGTAACAACCAAATACCCTGCGCCCTGCCACGAATGACCGCAATTAGTACAGGTTATTACTCCCTTTTCGGTGCGGCGTCCCATGTGGTCGATACCGTTTGCGTATCCCCATTGTACCTGTTCTTTCGTGAGTTTGGGCAGTGTTTTACTTGCCTCTACCACCTGTGCCTGAAATTTATTTTGCGGTTTCATAAGTCAAAAAGGGATTTTTGCGGTTTAACTTCGGTCGGCTTGGCGGACTTCCTTATCGGTTGTTTCATTTTGGTATAGGCTTCGTCCTGTACCTTCTGAATAGCTTTCTGCCGTGCCTGTTCCTTTTCTTCATCGGTCAGCACAATCGTGTGATTAACCACTACATTGCAGTTGATTGGCTTGCCTACCTCGATGCTGTCCTCATCGTAATAGTGCAGGGCAAGGGAGTATATTTCATCGTCCGTAAAGCCGTTTATTCCGCTTTGCTGTACGTAATTGAGAATGTAGGTTATACAATCGTCCATGTTCTTGTTCGGCTTGGCATAGACGGGAGCAAACAGTTCATCGCTCTGCGCTCTCTGTTCCAGATAGTTCTGAATGGTCGTTTTGAAATAATCAGTCGTTTTCATATCGGTATGGAATTAAAAAATGTGAGTAACTAAAAACCAGAAAAATCCAATCAGAGCGATAAGAGAGAGGAGGCAGGATGCGATACCCTTTAGGATATTCCAACAGAAAAGCACGCCCAAAACCACCCAAATGAAGTCGATACCCCACACATAGAAACCTACTGCGGTCGCCACTATCTTTACCACCCATTTTATGCTGGATGGAAGGTTGATAGATTCCTGTTTCCTTTGTATTTTTTCTATTGTTCTCATAACGTCTGACTTTTTTTTTTATGCCGTAACGGAGCCGGTATGATGAGTTCTGTTTCAGGAGCTATAAAAGGTAGGCGTTAGCACACGACAAGATTTTTGCGGGAAATACGCAACGTCGCGTTAGCGATGTCGGA
>Ga0172378_10000309_pt1 | contig 42139 bp, 36 predicted proteins | sample GrowelOW332metaG_FD_119755 | JGI IMG/M metagenome (GOLD analysis project Ga0172378, IMG submission 119755) | Groundwater microbial communities from an aquifer near a municipal landfill in Southern Ontario, Canada - Pumphouse #3_1 metaG | ecosystem: Environmental > Aquatic > Deep subsurface >...
CAGCACCTAAAGCATCGGTAGCATCGAGCTGTGGCAACATACTACTCTTAGGGATATGCAACATACGTTGCAACATATCGGCCACCTGCTCTTTACTAGCTTTTCCATTACCCGTAATGGCCATCTTAATTTTTAAAGGTGCATATTCTGTAATTGGTACATCACGACTCATGGCAGCTGCCATAGCCACGCCTTGTGCTCGTCCTAGTTTCAGCATCGACTGCACATTTTTACCAAAGAAAGGCGCCTCTATCGCTAATTCATCGGGCAAATAAGAATCAACAATACCCTGTACACGGGTAAAGATACGACCCAATTTGAGGTAATGGTCGGTGTATTTACGTAAATCAATAACGCCCATAGCTAACAACTCGGGTTTATTATTCAAAACACGCAATACCCCATACCCCATAATGGCAGTACCGGGGTCGATGCCCAATATGATGCGCTCTTTCTCTATCCCTTTATTCATCGAAGGATTTCCATTAAGGTGGGAATACCAATCACTTTATCTTTAAAGATAGCAACGATTTGTTCATTTAGTTTCATGCCCATGGAGAGATGCCATTGGTGCAACACCGAGCTACTCTCTACCTCCCATTGTAGGGAAAAACAAGCCGAATCGGGTTCTTTATGACTCAATACTCGCAATAAACGAGGATTCTTAAGGTGTCCCTCTGCTATAACCTCAGGCAGAACGGCCTCATTTATCCAGATTAAAAAATGCTCCTCTTCTGAAGCGTCTACATGATAAGTGGTATTGTACAATAACATAATAATTATTTTTTTTACAAAGATAGGAGTATTTATGAAAATAGTTCTATATTTGCGCCTAAATATGGGGCATTAGCTCATCTGGCTAGAGCGTTAGACTGGCAGTCTAAAGGTGGCGAGTTCGAGTCTCGCATGCTCCACATTTAATGGTATGTAAAACACATCTATCCTATATTCTTGCCAATTATTGTTCTCCTCCATCCTTCAGAGAGGCGTGCTTGTTTATAAAGAATCAGAGAGAAGTAGATTGGATACTATGGCTCCATACGGAATTAGTAAAACACAAAAAATAATTATTATGAACCAACAAAAACAGAATTATGCGTTACCAATCACAATGATGATTGCATTATTCTTCATGATTTCCTTTGTTACAGGACTACAAAATCCGCTAGGCGTAATTGTAAAAAACCAATTTGATGGCATTTCAAACATCATGTCACAAATGGGTAATGCAGCAAACTTTATTGCTTATTTCTTTATGGGTATTCCATCGGGTCTACTTATTCAACGTTATGGTTATAAAAAAACAGCTTTAGGAGCTATCGCCGTAGGTTTTGCAGGTGTTAGTATGACATTCTTTGCTGGTCAAGCTGCTAGCTTCCCTATTTACTTAATTGGTGCTTTTATCTCTGGATTCTCTATGTGTATGTTAAATGCAGTAGTCAACCCAATGTTAAATACACTTGGTGGTGGTGGTAATAAAGGTAATCAACTTATCCAAGTGGGTGGGTCTGTAAACTCTATTGGTGCAACATTAGCTCCTGTGTTAGGTGGAGCCATCATGGGTAATGTAGCTAATTCTAAATTAGCCGATTCTACTCCTATTTTGTTCATTGCAATGGGTATCTTCTTGATGACTTTCATTGTACTTTATTTTGTGACTATCCCAGAGCCTCACGGAGCGGGTCAAAAGAGAGTAAAAGCAAATGATAAACACAGTCCGCTTTCTTTCCGTCACTTTATTTTTGGTATCATTGGTATCTTTTTATATGTAGGTATTGAGGTAGGTATTGCTAATATCACCAATCTATATATGACAGCACAAACAACAGAGATGGCACAAGAAAACATCGCTGCCTACGAGAAACAGGCAAAGGATGCCGCTTATTTAGAACAAGTAACGCAAGAGGATCTTGCAAATAAAGATAATAGTGCATATGTATCGAAAGTGATTAGTGCAAATGCCTATGATAATGCTCAAAAGATTTTGCGCAATGAGGCTAAACCAGGTCTTGGCTTAACAGCTGCCACTGCAGGTATTATTATTGGTACCTACTGGCTATTGATGATGGTTGGTCGTCTCTTTGGTGCTGCTTTTGGTGCAAAGGTTTCGAGTAAAAGTATGCTCCTATTTGCTGCATCATTGGGTATCTTATTCATCTTATTGGCCATATTCTTACCACAAACAGAGGTAAGCATGCCCGTCTTTAAGTCGAATCTATCGTTTGGACTGGCTCAAGTGCCTGTCAACGTGTTCTTCTTAGCACTTTGTGGACTATGTACATCGGTGATGTGGGGTGGTATCTTTAACCTTGCCGTAGAGGGTTTAGGAAAATATACAGCCGCAGCTTCTGGTATCTTTATGGTAATGGTTTGTGGTGGAGGACTTTTACCTCTTGTACAAGCAGGTGTAGCCGATCTATTTGGTTATATGGCTAGTTACTGGGTTATCATTGCAGCATTGGCTTACTTAGTGTTCTATGCACTAATAGGATCTAAAAATGTAAACAAAGATATTGAAGTAGAATAGACAAGAAATTATACAGCAAAAAGAGGGTATGTTGATTAACATACCCTCTTTTTTTATGGAAAAGAAAAAGGGTTTAACCTGCAGAAAATGAAGTGGTTTTTAATTATTTGGGATTATTCATTGAAGTATGCTTGCTAATTTTTATCTTTGCAATTAAATAAATAATAGTTGTACTATGAACAGCAATGAATTAATGAATCAAGCAGCAGACAACATCCGTATTCTAGCTGCATCTATGGTTGAAAAAGCCAAGTCTGGTCACCCTGGAGGCGCTATGGGAGGTGCTGATTTTATCAATGTACTGTATTCTGAATTCTTGGAATACGACCCAGCTGACCCCAAATGGCCAGGTAGAGATCGTTTCTTTTTAGATCCAGGACATATGTCTACTATGCTCTACTCCACATTAGCCCTAACAGGAAAATTTACAATGGAGGAATTAGCTCAATTTCGTCAATGGGGAAGTCCAACACCTGGACATCCAGAAGTAGACGTGATGAGAGGTATTGAAAACACCTCTGGCCCCTTAGGTCAAGGTCATGCTTTTGCTGCTGGAGCCGCAGTTGCTGCTAAATTTTTGAAAGCTCGCTTTGGCGAAATCATGAGCCAAACCATCTATGCGTATATATCCGATGGCGGTATACAAGAGGAAATTTCACAAGGTGTAGGTCGATTAGCCGGTTATTTAGGACTAGATAATCTAATCATGTTCTACGACTCTAACGATGTACAACTATCTACAGATACCAATTCGGTTACAGATGAAAATGTAGCTAAAAAATATGAAGCTTGGCATTGGAACGTACTTACCATCAAGGGAAACGATCCAGCAGCCATTAGATTGGCACTTCAAGAAGCAAAAGCGGAGAAACATCGCCCTACACTTATCATTGGTAAAACAATCATGGGAAAAGGTGCTGTTACAGAAGCGAAAGATAAATTTGAAGGCAAATGTTCAACACATGGACAACCCATCAGTAAGAGTGGTGCCTCTTATCAAGAGACCATCAAAAACTTAGGTGGCGACCCAACTACCCCATTTACTATCTTTAAAGAGGTAGAACAATTATATAAAGCACGTCAAGAGGAGTTGAACGTTCTAATTGGCAAGAAAAAAGAAAAAGAGGCGGCTTGGTGTGCTGCTCACCCTGAGTTGGCAGAACAATATCACAACTATTTTGCAAACAAAACAACCACAATCGACTGGTCGGCTATTCAACAAAAAGCCAACGATGCAACACGTAATGCATCTGCCACAGTGCTCGCCACTTTAGCAAGCAATGTAGGTAACATGATTGTTGCTTCTGCCGATCTCTCTAATTCCGATAAAACAGATGGTTTCTTAAAGAAAACCCACGCTTTTACGAATGGCGACTTTAGTGGCTCTTTCTTACAAGCTGGAGTTTCTGAACTAACCATGGCTTGTATGTGTATCGGTATGTCATTGCATGGTGGTGTTATTGCTGCATGTGCCACCTTCTTTGTGTTCTCGGATTATATGAAACCCGCCGTACGAATGGCAGCGCTTATGGAGCAACCCGTGAAATTTATATGGAGCCACGACGCCTTTAGAGTGGGAGAAGATGGACCTACACACGAACCTGTGGAGCAAGAAGCACAAATTCGTTTGATGGAGAAATTACAAAACCACCATGGCAAAAATTCGATGTTAGTGCTTAGACCTGCTGATGCAAAAGAAACAACTGTAGCTTGGAAACTAGCTATGGAGAATACATCTACTCCATCGGCGTTGATTCTTTCGCGCCAAAACATTCAAGACCTACCAGCTGGAACCAATTATAATGAAGCGGAAAAGGGAGCTTATACGGTTGCTGCATCTGCTGACCAACCCGATGTAATACTACTAGCTTCTGGCTCGGAGGTTTCTACATTGGTAGAAAGTGCTAAACTCTTACAAAAAGAGAATATACAAACTCGCATCGTATCTGTTCCTTCTGAAGGATTGTTCCGCAGTCAGACGGCTGAATACCAAGAACAGATCTTACCTAAAGGTAGTAAGATATTTGGATTAACAGCCGGATTACCCGTCAACCTAGAGGGACTAGTTGGTGCCAATGGTAGAGTTTTTGGGCTATCCTCTTTTGGTTTCTCTGCTCCCTACACGGTACTAGATGAGAAACTAGGCTTTACACCCGAGAATATTTATAAACAAATTAAAGAAATGTTTTAATGAAAACAATTGGATTAGCATCCGACCATGCCGGATACGAATTAAAAGAGTTTGTTAAAGAGTGGTTAACGGCAAAAGGATTAACATACAAAGATTTTGGAACAAACAACGAAGAGAGTTGCGACTATCCCGATTTTGCACACCCTTTAGCAAAAGCGGTTGAAGCCAATGAATGTTACCCAGGAATAGCTATTTGTGGAAGTGGCAATGGTATTAACATGACACTAAACAAGCACCAACAAATTCGCGCAGCACTCTGCTGGGAGAGTGAATTGGCTAGCTTAGCCAGAAAGCATAACAACGCTAATATATTAGTGATGCCAGGAAGATTCATCTCTAAAGAGAAAGCAAGCGAGATTTTAACCGCGTTTTTAGGAACCGATTTTGAGGGTGGACGCCATCAAAAACGAATAGACAAGATAGCTTGCCAATAACACAAGTTTTCATCTAAAGCGACTAAAATTTATACAATTATTAACATGACTACTGTCCAAAACGGTAGTCATGTTTTGTTTAAACAACAAACTGACAAGGCGCAAAATGGCCATTTACCTAAGGAATAACGGTATATTTAACATTAAACTATAGCAAACAATTAAAAGCTTTTTTCACTCAATTAAGCTATTTATTCAAGCAGAAAAGATTACTTTTGTAACGGTGAGTTGGCAGAATAACAGTAAAGATGGATCAAATAAATAATATAAAAGGATTAATTAAAGATGGGGAAACAGCAAAAGCGCTCTCTCTCTTAACTACATTAATGGAATCAACTCATGTTGATAACGATACCTATTACTTTCTAATGGGCAACGCTCATAGAAAAGATGGTAATATGAAATTAGCGCTCAACAACTATTTAAAGGCTATCGAAATCAATCCACAGAGTCCTGCTCTTCAGGCAAAAGAGGCACTTCTTGATATCCTGAATTTTTTTAACAAAGATATGTACAACCAGTAAATAGAAAAATATGGCAAAATTTAAAGGAGCTATTGTAGTAGACACTGAGCGCTGCAAAGGATGTAACCTATGTGTAGTAGCATGCCCATTTGACCTACTAGAACTTACACATACAGAGGTAAACACTAAGGGTTATCATTTTTCGCAACAAGTAATTCAGGATAAATGTACTGGATGCACAGCATGTGCTGTGGTTTGTCCAGATGGATGCATCTCTGTTTTCAGAACAAAAGAAGATTAAAAGAAAGGAATACTATGAATAAAGATACTGTATTAATGAAAGGTAACGAAGCGTTGGCACATGCAGCTATTCGTTACGGCGCAGATGGCTATTTTGGCTATCCTATAACGCCACAATCCGAGATACTAGAAACACTAGCTGTAGAAAAGCCTTGGGAAACAACTGGAATGGTTGTTTTACAAGCCGAGAGCGAAGTGGCTTCTATCAATATGGTTTATGGCGGAGCAGGAGCAGGTAAAATGGTACTGACCTCCTCCTCTAGTCCAGGCGTTAGTCTTATGCAAGAGGGTATCTCCTATATTGCTGGTGCCGAATTACCATGTCTCCTTGTTAATGTAATGCGTGGTGGTCCTGGGTTAGGAACGATTCAACCTAGTCAATCCGATTATTTCCAAACCGTAAAAGGGGGTGGACATGGAGATTACCGGGTAATCACACTTGCTCCTTCATCGGTACAAGAGATGGCCGACTTTGTGGGCTTAGGCTTTGAACTGGCTTTTAAATATAGAAACCCTGCTCTTATCTTAGCCGATGGTATTATTGGCCAAATGATGGAAAAAGTGGTTCTTCCAGCTCAACGTCCACGTAGAACCGACGAAGAGGTTATAGCACAATGTCCTTGGGCTACAACAGGAAAAACAGCAGACAGAGCATCGAACACCATCACCTCACTAGAGTTGATGCCCGATGAAATGGAACAAAATAATATTCGCTTTCAAAAGAAATATCGCGAGATAGAAGCTAATGAGGTGCGCTACGAAGCAACCAATTGCGAAGATGCAGAATATATCATGGTGGCTTTTGGATCGTGTGCACGTATCAGTCAAAAAGCAATGGATATCGCTCGTAAAGCAGGTATCAAGGTGGGTATTATCCGCCCTATCACGCTATGGCCATTCCCAACTGCTATTATTGCTGAATATGCCACGAAGGTAAAAGGAATCCTTACGGTAGAGATGAATGCAGGACAAATGGTAGAAGATGTACGTCTAGCGGTAAACGGAAAAGTTAAAGTAGAACATTTTGGACGTTTAGGCGGCATTGTTCCCGACCCAGATGAAGTTTATGAAGCATTGAAAGCAAAATTAATGAAATAAACTTGCTATGGATACGGATAAAATTCGGCAAATTCTCAACGCATTAGTAATAATAGGAGTTGTAGTAACCATTATTTGTTACTATACACTCGATGATAAGACTCCTTTTTTCTACGCATTTGTTGCAACAGCATTTTGCAAACTAATGGAGGTATTCATTCGATTTACACAATAAAGATATGACAAAAGAAGAAATAATTAGACCTGAGAACTTGGTTAAGAAAAAACCAACCTTGATGAATGATAAACCAATGCACTATTGTGCTGGTTGCTCACACGGAGTGGTACACAAGTTGATTGCAGAAGTTATTGAAGAGATGCACATGGAACATGATACCATTGGTATATCACCTGTTGGCTGTGCTGTCTTTATCTACAAATATATTGATATCGATTGGCAGGAGGCTGCACACGGACGTGCTCCAGCATTAGCTACGGGCATCAAACGTCTTTGGCCTAGCAAATTAGTTTTTACTTATCAAGGAGATGGTGACTTGGCTTGTATTGGTACAGCAGAGACCATCCATGCACTGAACCGTGGCGAAAACATCACCATCATATTTATCAATAATGGTATCTATGGTATGACTGGTGGACAGATGGCTCCTACTACATTGGTAGGGATGAAAACATCTACTAGCCCCTACGGAAGAGATGTTAAGCTACATGGCTATCCACTTAATATAACGGGCATAGCAGCTACACTCGAAGGTACTGCATATGTTACACGCCAATCGGTACAAACCGTTGCAGCTATCCGAAAAGCAAAGAAAGCGATTCGTAAGGCCTTTGAAAGTTCAATGGCAGGGAAAGGTTCTAATCTTGTAGAGATTGTTTCTACTTGCAACTCTGGCTGGAAAATGACACCAGAAAAAGCAAACACATGGATGGAAGAAAATATGTTCCCTAATTATCCTTTGGGCGATTTGAAAGATAAATAAAGCAAAACACTATGAAAAAAGAAATTATAATAGCCGGATTCGGCGGACAGGGCGTTCTATCCTTGGGAAAGACATTGGCCTACTCAGGATTAATGGAAGATAAAGAGGTCACATGGATGCCTGCATATGGTCCTGAACAAAGAGGCGGTACAGCCAACGTTACTGTTATTATAAGTGATGAGAAAATTTCATCGCCTATTTTAAGCTCTTACGATGTGGCCATTGTATTAAATCAACCTTCGCTAGATAAGTTTGAAAAAAGGATCAAACCTGGAGGCATACTTATCTATGACGACTATGGCATCAAGAACAAATCGAAAAGAACAGACATTCACATCTTTGAAATCAGCGCAATGGATGCAGCAACAGAGATGAACAATGCTAAAGCCTTTAACATGATTGTGTTGGGTGGTCTACTTAAAGTATGTCCAGTTGTAAAATTGGAGAGTGTAATGAAGGGATTAAAGAAGACGCTTCCAGAGCGCCATCACCATTTATTACCCATGAATGAGCAAGCGATCAAAAAAGGATTAGAAGTCATTCATCCACTTTAGGAACAGTATCAGCTATTTATGAAAAGAAGAGCCTTCTTATATCTCTTCCTAGCACTGATTTGCATAGGAACAATGCATGCGCAAGATATTAACACTACTCCACAAAAACTTTCTGGTTTCCAAGGTGGAAACCCTATGGATGAGGAGGGTAGATCTGGCAATAACAGAACCGATTCTCTAAACCAGGAGATAGATGTTAATACCATTCCTGTAGAATTACGGATGTGGAGGGTGGACCAACGTTATGGCATGAAAAAGGCCATGGAGGTAGATACAATCTTTCATCATTTTCAAAACAGTAATTTACCCGGTGGATTAGATGGCGAATACAACTATTTAGGAAACTTGGGTTCTCCCCGAAAATCGAGACTTTTCTTTAACCGAACGGGAAGGACCCAATTTATTTTTCTTAATCCTCTCTCACAGTTTGTAAAAGATGTAGACCAGATTATGTATGTCAATACCAAATCGCCTTTTACTAATATTACCTATAACTCCGCTGGAAGTAAAACAGATGGAGAGGAGCGCTTTAAAGCTATCTTCGCGGTAAATGTAAACAAGAAACTGGGAGTAGGATTTGTCTTTGACTACCTCTATGGTAGAGGATTATATGAGAGTCAATCAACGGCTCTATTCAACACAACTTTCTTTACAAGTTATACTTCAGATCATTATGATCTACACGCCACTTTTAACTACAACAAGTTAAAAATAGCGGAAAATGGAGGGATAGAAAATGATTTATACATCACCGACCCTATTGGCATTAGCGAAGGAAAAAAGAGTTACCTACCCTCTGATATTCCTACGCGATTGGGAGATACATGGAATGCCACTAAAGGGTTCGATTTCTTTCTTACCCATCGCTACAACTTGGGTGTAAAAAAAGAGACCGTTGTACAAAATAAGGAGGGAGAGGAGAGTAAAGAACAACTGTTTGTGCCAATCACTAGCTTTATACATACATTCAAGCTCTCTCGCTACGACAAGACATTGATTTCTTACGACCCGGCCAATAGCTTCTTTGCCAATAACTATCTACCCGGCGACAGTACGAGTTTCACTAAATATGTCTCGCTAAAAAACACCTTTGCCATCACAACGCACGAGGGATTTAGTAAATGGGCTAAAGCTGCTCTGTCTGCATTCATCACACACGAGGCGCGCTCCTTTTCCTTAATAGACACGTTAGAGAGCAGTACAAACACTTTTCAACAGCATTACAATGAGAATGTGGTATCTATTGGTGGTACTTTATCTAAACAAAAGGGCAACTTCTTACACTACAATGTGACGGGAGAATTTGCTATACTAGGAGAAGACCAAGGTCAAGTGGAGCTAGATGCAAATATGGACATCAACTTCAAATTGTTCAAAAAAGAGCTGCAACTATTGGCACATAGTTCTATCTCACATAAAAAAGCAGGTTTCTATTTTAGACACTATCACTCCAACAATAGCTGGTGGAACAATAATGATCTGTCTAATGAATCGAGAGTACGCATTGATGGTACTTTATCGTACGACAAGGGAGATGCATTAGTAAAAGTTGGAGTAGAAAATATTACCGACTACACCTATTTCGCAAACACAGATCAGGCCTATGTGGTGGGAGAAAATACAAGCTATTTAAAAGAGGTCTCTGTAAAACAAGCAGCGGAAAACATTCAGGTATTCTCGGCCACACTAAAGAAAAATTTTAAATTTGGAATCTTACATTTAGACAATAGTGTAACCTACCAAACATCGAGCAACCAGACCATTATTCCACTACCTAAGATAAACTTATACCACAATCTATATATTAGTACCAAACTATCTAAAAAGGTATTGAGCTTGGAACTGGGTGTGGATGTGCGCTATTTCTCCAAATATTACGCACCTAACTACTCGCCATCTCTACAACAATATAGCCTGCAAGACACTAAAAACAGAATTGAAATTGGCAATTATCCATTGGTAAACTTATATGCCAATCTCCACCTAAAAAGAACACGTTTCTATGTTATGTTTTATCATGTAAATGCAGGATCGGGCAATTTAAACTCTTTCTTAGTCCCTCATAATCCCATTAATCCGCGCATGTTTAAGTTTGGACTTTCGTGGAACTTTTTTGATTAAACCATACGTATCATGCATAGAAGCTTACGACACGCCACCTTATTGCTAGGAATTGTACTCGGTATGAATACCCTGTTGAGTTGTACTTCTTGCAAAAAGAGCAAGGCACCTATAGCAATTCGTGATTTTGCAACCATCCAAGAAGAGGGGGTGCTACGCGTAGCTACAGCATATAATGCACTAAACTTCTATGTAGAAAAAGAGGACACCGCTGGATTATACTACGAGCTACTCCAGCATTTTGCAGATGCTTACCAATTGGAGGTGAATTTTACACCTTTTGTGAGCTATAACAAACAGAAAGAGGAGTTACTTAAGGGCAACTACGATATCATGGCTGCCAATATACCAATCACCAATAGGAGTAAACAGCAAATTGCACTAACCCACCCACTCCTTCTCAGTAAGCAGCTACTCATACAAAGAAAACCATCTGCAGAGGATAGTGCCTTTATAAAAAGTCCACTACAACTAGGAGGAAAAACGATCTATACCATTAAGAATTCACCGGCTATTATGCGCATCAAGCATCTCTGTCAAGAGATAGCAGACACCATCTATACCCTAGAGATTGCGCACTATGGAGAGGAGCAGCTCATGGCCATGGTTGCACATGGAGACATTGATTATGCTATCTGCAGCGAAGCCATTGCAAAAAGGAATAAGGCACAACTAGAGAATCTAGATATCTCTATCCCTATCGGTTTTACACAACTGATTGCTTGGGGGGTCAATAAAGAATCCTATCAACTACTGGACACGTTAAACAAGTGGATAGACCATTTTAAAAAGACACGTAAGTATAAATCGCTGCTGAGAGAATATCAATAGTTAGACGCTAGCGTTGCAAATTATTGCAGTATGTCACGTTTCTTTTGATAAAAATTCATAACTTTGCGAAGTTTAATAGATAGGAAAAAGTTATGAAATTAGAGACTGTTAAGTGGGGATTTATTGGGTGTGGTAAAGTAACGGAGAAAAAGAGTGGACCGGCTTTTAGTAAAGTAGAGGGCTCTACTGTTGTTGCTGTGACCAGCAGACACGCTGAGAATGCGAAACAATACGCCCTTAAACACAATATACCCAAATGGTATAGCGACCCAGTGGAGCTGATTAACGACCCTGATGTTAATGCTATCTATATAGCTACTCCACCCTCCTCACATGCTACTTATGCCATAATGGCTATGAAAGCAGGTAAACCTGTGTACATAGAAAAACCAATGGCCAATAGCTATGAAGAGTGTACACGTATCAATACGGTTTCTATTGAAACGGGTATGCCCTGTTTTGTGGCATATTATCGACGCTATCTACCCTATTTTATCAAAGTAAAGGAGCTTATTGATTCGGGTGCTATTGGAGATGTTATGAATGTACAAATCCGTTTTGCACAACAGCCAAGCGATTTAGACTACAACAAAGAGAATCTACCCTGGAGAGTACAACCGGATATATCTGGAGGTGGCTATTTTTACGATTTAGCACCACATCAACTCGATATTATTCAACATATATTAGGTCCTATATTAAATGCGGAAGGTTTTAAGAACAATCGCTCAGGACTATATAAAGCGGAGGACACAGTAAGTGCCTGTTTCCAGTTTGAATCGGGACTGGTTGGCTCTGGTTCCTGGTGCTTTGCCTCCTACCATTCTGCGAAAGAAGACTCTATCGAGATAATAGGAAACAAGGGTATTCTTAAATTTTCCACGTTTACTTTCGAACCAATCGAACTACAAACAGCCGATCAATTTGAACGATTTGCTATAGAAAATCCATCGCATGTACAAATGGGGCTTATAAAAAGGGTAGTAGAATATTTGCAAGGAAAATCGGAGTGCAACTGCGACGGATTGAGTGCTACTACCACGAACTGGGTAATGGATAGAATTTTAAACAAGCGTTGACTTACTGCCATTTATGACTAAAAAAAAACTGCTATTCTTTCTTACTTGTCTTCTTTTCATTTTTCCGTTAAAGGCTATTTCTTTACTGAATATGGAGAAAGAGGCAGTGTATCCAAATTCTACAGATTCGCTTTATCAAAAACCCAATAAAGGCCTCTTTAAAACAATAGCAAACGCTTTTAGTGCATCAGACACCACCTATATCAGTCCCAACAAATATGTCTTTTCCTTGATGCTAGAAAATAGTAATTGGTATGAGTATTACCGTTTTTCTAGTACATCAGAAACACCGCAGACGCTCTCCCTACAGCCCGATATGAAGAATAAATTTGGGGTTTACTTTGGATGGAAATGGATTTTCTTAGGCTATTCCATTAATCTGGATGCCATAAGAGGAAATTCGAAACCTCAAAACAGACGTACAGAATTTGGATTAAGCTTATATAGTTCATTAGTAGGCTGCGATATCTACTACAGAAAAAGTGGCACAGATTTTACGCTCCTAAACAGTAGCGACTTTTATACCCCTAACGAGGTATCCACAAAAATAGACCAGATAAGTGGCATCACGGTAGATGTTTCTGGGGTAAACGTATACTTTATCTTTAACCATAAAAAATTCTCCTACCCAGCTGCTTATAGCCAATCGACCAATCAGAAAAGAAGTGTTGGCTCATTTATCGCGGGTTTTTCTTATACAAAGCACAACATCAAATTTGATTACCAAGAGCTACCCTCTATTATCAGAGATCAGTTAGACGATGGGCTAAAATTTAAACAGCTGGTCTATAGAGGTTATAATGTTAGTGCTGGATATGGCTATAACTGGGTGTTTGCAAAGAACTGTCTTTTCAACTTAACCCTAATGCCCGCAATAGCTTATAAACGGTCGAATACTAGTAAAGAATCGACCGCTAAAGAGATTATCAATAACTTCAATTTTGATTTTACTACGCGAGCAGGTATCACATACAACAATACAAAATATTATGTGGGTGCCTCATTACTGATGCATACCTACGATTACCGCACAGATAAATTTGCAATAAATAATAATTTTGGAACCATACGTATCTATTTTGGTTTCAATTTTCTTAGAAAGAAAAAATAAACATTCTAATTAATTTAATAATCAAAACTATGGAAAACAAAGAAAAATTTATGAGGGAAGCCATTGAGCTCTCTATTGAAAACATAAAAAATGGTGGCGGACCCTTTGGTGCTGTTATTGTAAAAGATAATGAAATCATTGCTAGAGGTCAAAACAGAGTAACCTCATCGTGCGACCCTACAGCTCATGCAGAGGTAAGCGCTATACGTGCAGCATCTAAAGCATTAAATACTTTTGACCTATCGGGTTGCGAAATCTTTACCTCTTGCGAACCTTGCCCTATGTGTTTAGGTGCTATCTACTGGGCACATCTGGATAAAATTTATTATGCAAACACTAAAACAGATGCCAAAAATATTGGATTCGACGATTCCTTTATCTACGATGAGATCGATTTAAAACCGGAAGACAGAAAGCTTTCTTCAGAAACAATGCTACGTGATGAAGCAATTAAGGCTTTTGAGAATTGGACAAACAAAGAGGATAAAATAGCGTATTAATTTAAAACGCACAAAAAAGTCCGCTGAAACCTAGGCTTCAGCGGACTTTTTTTTGTTGTGTTATCTACACCACTTTAAAATTTCATTCCAACGGTAAGGAATAGCTCATGACGCTTGTTCGTGATTTTAGAGGAATTTAAATCCACATTATCAAAAGCATAAAAATCGGAGCTACTTGTGGTATATTTATAGGCAGCGTCTCCATAGAAGCGATCGGTACGATAACCTAAACCAAAGGTTATATTATGTACTGCATGCTGATTAGAATATTGTGTATCGGTACGGATACTATTTGTAGGTAGCTCTTTATAAGCATTCTTATCCATTGCTGCTGTAGAAACATTATAACCTGCACGAATAGAGAACTCTGCATTTGGCTTAGCTTCGACACCTAATTTAAAGGTGTGCACACCCTTCAACATACTACTAATCATCTCATTCTCGAAGGTCATATCTTCGGTATAACCATTACTGTCATATTTTAACTTAGCAGATGAATAATCGGCATACTCATATTCAGCTCCCAAAGCTATCTGTTTGCCTATGGTATAACCTGCACTTAAATTAAATTTCCAAGGGGTAACCAACTTATAATCGGTATATCCATCCATGGCGTCTCCAATTCTATCTTGTGTGTATGTCTTTCCCTCTACAGTGTTACCTGTAGCAACATCCACTGTTTTATAGGTTAGCTCTGCATAGTTTCTATCGCTCAGATTATAAAAGGTAGGCGTATGAATAGCTATACCAACGCGGAGGGGCTCATCGGGCATAGGACGAAATATACCACCGAGCTTCACATCAAATCCGGTTCCTTCTGTGGTCAGAACGGTTTTCATGGAGTAATCACCTGTATCATTTCCATTGGAGGTGAAGTTTTCTGAATATCTACTTTCGTAGGCGTAATCTACACTATAGGCACCAATGGTTAATCCTAAATAGACAGCATCGTCTAAATTGACCGAGAAGTTAAAGTTGAATTCATCTATACCACCAGAAGTTCTCGATTGATACTTACTGTCTATGATGGGGTTCATCCCATTTTGGTAACCTACATATTGATCCGTTGAAGCATCTTTACGTACTGGATTGATTAAGAATCCCTCGTATGCCAAAGCACCCAACCAAGGCACTGTTCCATTATAAAAAGCATCTTTAGCATTTAAATCGTCGGGCTGCACCACACCGTAGGGAGTACTGTTTGTGATAGGCCGATTACTATTCAATGCTGCTATCTGATCGGTTTGTGAAACACCCAAAGAACCACTTACTAACATTTCCTTGTTAAAGTTTTTACGTTTATGGTAACTAAAGCCTAAGTTGACAAACTTGATTCTCGAATCGTCGTTCACACGCGATGAATAAACAAAACCGATATTATCGAAGGTAAGTTTTACTGTAGATGTAGAACGAACACCACGCCCATAGGCACTCTTGGTATCCAAGCTAAAAAAACCGATAGTGGACATAGCATCGTTGCTTCTAAACAATCCTATTCCGGCTGGATTACTATTAATGGTAGAGATATCTCCACCTAAAGCCCCCATTGCACCGCCCATACCTACGTAACGAGCGGTTCCGGCTAGGTCGCCACTAATAAATTTTTCTGCATCATAAACCGTTTGCGCTTGTAGCGAACTGCCGCAGAGAAATAGCCCAAGCGATATTACATGAATATACTTTCTCATAATCCTATTTTTATTTTATATTTTGCTTATTTATGTACTCTATTTCCTGAACGAGATGAACGAGAACTACTACCAGAAGAACGGGAGCTACCACCAGAAGAGCGGGAACTGCTGCCGGAAGAACGATAACTTCTACTAGAAGAACTACGTACACTACTTGAACGCGATGAAACGGAGCGTGTAGAAGGTGTGCTTCTATAATTTGAAGACGATTTAGTTACCGAACGAGAGACTGGTCGTGAACGGGAAATACTAGGTCTACTATATGTCCGAGCACTCTGACGAGTAGAAGAAGAAGAGGGAGAATAGGTTCTTGATCTACTTGAGTTTGAGCTTGGACGGGTATATCTCGATGATCGACTAGTAGATACGGATGGGCGTGTAAAACGCGCCGTATTAATCGTATTCAGATTCGTAGCCTTAGTAGCTCTAGTAGAGCGCGTAACTCGGGTAGAACTAGTAGATCGGGTAGATCGAGATGTTCTATCAATTAAGGTGGCACGTGGCACATTACTAGTGGTAGTGGCCTTCACTACTCTTCCTCTAGTAGAGGAGGGACGACTATACGTACTTCTTGCAGATGGACGCTCATATCCTACTCGAGAAGAGGAAACACGAGTTGTGTTTACTTTATCTTTTGTAAGCGAAGCACGTCTATTTGCCAGGGTACTAGTACCAGGATAGGTGTTACGTCGGTTATTGTAATAAGTATGATTGGACGTATACGAATGACTGATAGGTCTGTAGTGGTGCATATTCCAAGCATACGGGTAATCGTAATAATAGTTCGACATGCCATAAGAGCCATAGGTATTATACCCCCAAACATTCCAACCATAGCGGGACCCATAAGGACGCGAATTGAATCGCCAATCGTACCAAAAACGACTAGTGGAAGTAGGAAATGCATATGCATAATTATAGGTATGATCTACGTATACATTCCAATCCCAAGAGTTCAAACCATTTATTACATCCCAATAGTAAGGATCGCTGATATGCACTGCATAACGAGGATTCTGATATCGGATGATACGACTAGCATATTCATAATCGAACGCAGACCCCTCAAAACCGTTTATCCATTCTCCACCCTCTGGCTCTTGATAAACAACAGACTGTCGCACAACAGTTGTATCATTTTTATAAATAGTATCTGTACGAATAGGACGTACATAACTTGTCTTAGGCTGATAAATAGTCGTTTTTACTTTCTTCTTTGGCACAAAATAAAGATCATCATCCACACTTTGCGCAACTAATATTGGCTGCAAACTTACGAGCAGGACCAAAAGTGTTACTATCTTTTTCATATTCGGTGATTTTAAATTGTTCTACATCTACTGACAAAACAAAAGTACAAAAGTAAACTCCCCTTTAAAAAAGAAAAAGCCCATAATACAATAGGGATTTCCCTAAAAAGCTTACCTTTGCAGCTAATTAAAATAGCACTACTAACACTAAAATAAGCCATGAAATATTTAGTAACCACCTTTCAAACAACTCCTTGCGATGAAACAACCAAGGATATACTAGCCGCTCAATTAGGTACAATAGGATATGATAGCTTTGAAATAACCGATACGGGACTAGAGGGCTATATTCTAGCTAAGGAATATAAAGAGAGTTCTGTAGAAAAACTATTGAACGATTTTCCAATGCCAAATTGTCACTTCACTTTTGTGACCAAAGAGATGGAAGATGTCGATTGGAACAAAGAGTGGGAAAAAAACTATTTTCAACCATTAATCATTGGCGATGCGTGTGTGATACATAGCACCTTTCACAAAAATATTCCTACTACTACTACCTACGATATTACCATCAATCCACAAATGGCTTTTGGAACAGGACATCACCAAACAACATTTTTGATGCTATCGGAATTACTAAAGGCCGATTTGAAAGATAAAACAGTACTCGACATGGGCTGCGGCACCTCTATTCTAGCTATCCTAGCATCCATGAGGGGCGCTAAGACTATAACGGCCATTGATATTGACGACTGGTGTATCCAAAATTCTAAAGATAATTTTAAGCTGAACCATATTGACAATATTACTGTTAAAGAGGGAGATGCTTCGCTATTAGCACAAGAGGGCCCTTTTGATGTGGTTATTGCTAATATCAATAGAAATATCTTATTACGCGACTTACCTATCTACAGAGAACGGATGAAAAAGGATGCCGTACTTTACATTAGTGGCTTCTACACAGAAGATGTACCATTGCTTCAGGAAAAAATAGAAGCGTTGGGACTTGAGCTGAGCTACTTCAAAGAAAAAGAAAGATGGACTGTTATGAAGTGCGTTGTTTCTTCCACAACTGATAACTGTTAATTATATTTTGCCACAAAACATAAGAACCGGGAGCAATAGCCACTAGGGGGTGAAGATAGGTCAATGCAATCCAAATACCCAAAATGGTGTTTTTTTGCCCCAAGGCTTGCCCAGCGGTAATACGATTTGCATACTTAGAGCCTATCCATTTTCCTAAAAAGAACTGTAAGCAACATACCACTAGTCCAATAAATGCAATAAAAAGGAGTAAGCTAAGAGGCTCTTGAGATTGTACTAGTGAGTGTACCGTTTCTCCCGTTACAATGGCAAGGGATATGGCCCAGAGATAAAAAGCAAATGGCTGCTTATCTTCTAGCCACGAATGTAACTTTTTGCAATACTGCCGTATAAACAGTGCTAAAAGGAAGGGACAAATGAGTAATGGGAAAATTTTACTAAACACATATAGAAAGGTGGTTAAAAAGCTGGTGCCGGAGGCTGGCTCTATAGTAGAAAAGATTAGTGGCACTAAAAAAGCCATACTACAATTCACAAGTAGTGTATAAGTGGTGATAATAGAGCCACTACCGCCTAACTTGGAAACAATAACAGCTGCGGCGGTTGCAGTGGGCATTAAGAAACAGAGCATAGCAGACTCGGCTGCAATTTCATTGTAGGAGATTAACAGTAGATAGCTAAGCACAGCACCAAGCACTTGAATAAGCAGCAGCCAGCCCATCAATTTAGTGAAACAGAGCTCTTTCCAAGCTACTTTACTAAAGGTTAACAGCAACATGGAGAATATTAAGGTAGGTGTAACCCATCCTAAAGAATGTGTGGCAAATATTCGTACGTCAACAAATAAAGAACAATGCATCAACAGAAAATAGCCTGCTATTCCTACTATCATAGCAACTGGAAGCGTCCATTTTTTTATAAAAGAAATCATATATGAGCTATTGGGTTCTTACTTAAGAAGTATGCAAATATACCGCTCTTTAGCGTTATTTTTCTAAAAAAAATAGAATATCTCTTATGAACTCACCCTATTTCATATAAAACGACTACTTTTGTCAAGGAAAGAGAAAAATATGCATACAGCTTACACGAAAAGAATTCTATTTTTTGCATGCTTTTTATTAGCATTACTACTATGCACTACGCCCGCATTGAGCAAGGACTTTGTTGTCGTTATCGATGCTGGACATGGTGGGCACGACTCTGGTGCAGCAAGAAAAGGGGTTAAAGAAAAGGATATCAATCTAAAAGTTGCACTTGCATTAGGTCGTGAGATACGTAAAAACGCTCCAGATGTAAAGGTTATCTATACGCGAAAAACGGATGTCTTTATTGAGCTTAACCAACGCGCTGCAATTGCTAACAAAGCGAATGCCGACCTATTTATATCTATTCATACCAATGCTGTAAAAAGAGGTTCTCCTGTGGGGTCTGAAACATTTACACTGGGACTATCTCGTTCAAAAGCAAATCTGGAAGTTGCCAAGAGAGAGAACTCGGTTATTGAGATAGAAGACAACTACAAGCAAAAATATGCAGGCTTTGATCCCTCCTCGCCAGAGAGCTATATTATCTTTGAGTTTATTCAAGATAAACATATGAAACAAAGTGTTGCACTGGCTACATTGGTTCAAAAAGAGTTTAAAACTTATGCTAAACGAGTAGACAGAGGGGTACATCAAGCAGGTTTTTTAGTACTTAAAGCCACCTCTATGCCAAGCATCTTAATTGAGCTTGGGTTTATCACAAGTAAAAGAGAACGCGATTACTTACGCTCTACAAAGGGTGCCAATAAAATGGCCGAAAGTATTTATAGAGCTTTTGCTAAATATAGAAAAGAACAACCACAATACTTAGCTGCTAAAAAAACATTTAGCTCAACGAATTCACCTAAACCAACAACATATTCAACGCCAACGAATACTACAAAAGGTACCTATTTTAGAGTTCAGATAATGACATCCTCTAAAAAACTATCGTTGAGAGATTATCGTTTTCACCGTCAAAAAGGTATTTCCTACTATTATGAAAATGGTCGCTACAAATATACGATTGGAAACTCCACTAATTATGATGAAATATATGCGCTCAGTAAAAAGATGAAACGCATCTTTAAAGATGCATTTATCGTAGCATTTACGAACAATAAAAAAACAAATATACATAAAGCCATACAGCTCTACAAGAAAAATAAATAACATGAAATACAACAGTAAAGAAATAAAAATAGGGCTAACAGGCATCGCAGCCCTAGCTATACTCGTTTTTGGACTCAATTATTTAAAGGGAATCAATATCTTTAAAACAGGCGACCACTACTTAGTTAAATTTGAAAATGTACTAGGGATGCCAATCTCAAGTCCCATTTTTGCTGATGGTGTTAAAGTAGGATCGGTACGCGACATTGAATACAACCGAAATCAATCCAAAGAGATTACAGTAAAAATAGAGGTGGATAATGGTCTACGTATACCTAAAGGAAGTAGAGCGGAAGTGGAAACCGATATGCTAGGAGCGGTAAAAATAACCTTGCTATTAGCCAACAATATGCGAGAGAAATACCAAGAAAACGATACTATTCCTGGAGGAATAAATCTAGGAATCATTAATAATACGATTAATCAGATGACACCACAGATTAACTCGATTCTGCCGAAACTCGATTCTATTGCTAACTCTTTACAACAAATAGTTGCTAGCCAATCTATCGACAAGACTTTAAAATCGACAGAGAAAACAATGAAAAATCTGGAACAGGCATCTGCACAACTCAACCTGATTATGCAACACAAAATGCCGAATATTGCTGCTAACTTAGAACAGATGAGTAGTAATGCAGTTACAATTACTAACAATCTTAAAACGGTGGATTTTGCGAAAACAATAAAGAGCATAAACACAACATTGGCACATGTAGAACAGACCACGAAACAGTTAAACAAAAAGAATAATACGATGGGGCTACTTTTAAACGACTCAACGCTTTACACCAATCTAACTACTCTTTCTAATAGTGCTACAAAACTCTTAAATGATTTTAAATCGCATCCAAAAAGATATGTCCACTTTTCTGTTTTTGGCAGAAAAGAAAAATAGCCTAATCTAGAATAAGTCTAAATAACAAGATTTTTTCAAAGATTTTATTTGGAAATAAAATAGGCGTAAGAGATATATAAAACAATAAGATTGCACAAAAGGAATAGAACTTTCCCGATTGTTAATTTGCGTAAATAGTTGTATTTCAGATGTTTAATTTCAATCAATAGTTTTATAACATATACCAAAATCAAATAAAGTATTTTACTGAAAATAAACAACTTAGGTATTCTTTCATAAAAACAAATAAAAAGGTATTTGTTTTTATGAAATAAGATGCTGAAATTTGTAGACGTAGAAGTTTCACTAATCATTAATAAGTATTGATAAATCACATGGCTGAGAACAAACATATCAGGCTGTGGAATAATTGTCTTCAAGTTATAAAAGACAATATCCCAGACACGACTTTTAAAACTTGGTTTGCACCTATTGTCCCCATTAAATTTGAGGATAATAAGTTGACAATACAAGTTCCAAGCCATTTCTTTTATGAGTACATAGAAGAGCAATTTGTTGATCTACTTAGAGAGGCTATCCACAAAGAAATTGGGGATAGGGTAAAATTGATGTATACCGTTCTGGTAGACAAAACAAATGATGGTAAAATGACCGTTGAGCCAACAAATGGCAACAACTACTCTAAAGGATTAATTAAAAACGACAATAAAGCTCCCTCTCAACTTAGACAGTCTGTTCCACAAGATTTAGACCCACATCTAAATCCAAATTATAGCTTTGATAATTTCATTGAAGGATATAGTAATAAATTATCGCGTACAGCTGGCGAAACCATTGCTTGTGACCCAAGCAGCACTACTTTTAATCCGCTTTTTATATACGGACCATCGGGTGTTGGTAAAACACATCTTATTAATGCCATAGGAAGAAGAATAAAAAGAGATCATCCTGAAAAACGGGTGTTGTATGTATCAGCTCATCTTTTCCAAGTACAATATACAGACTCGGTAAGAAACAATGTGACCAACGATTTTCTTAATTTCTATCAAACGATAGATATCTTGATTATGGATGATGTACAGGAGTTTGCTGGAGCTACAAAAACACAAAACACTTTCTTCCATATTTTTAACCACCTACACCAAAACGGGAAGCGACTTATCATGACCTCAGATAGACCTCCTATCATGTTAGCGGGAATGGAAGATCGTTTATTAACACGTTTCAAATGGGGTTTAGTGGCCGAATTGGAGAAGCCTAATGTTGAATTAAGAAAAGAAATTCTAAGAAAAAAGATAGAGCACGATGGTCTTGTCTTTCCAGAAGAGGTAATCAATTATATTGCTGAGAATGTTGACGACAGTGTACGCGATTTAGAGGGTATTGTACTGCAGTTTATTGCGCGGTCAACTATTCTAAATAAAGAGATAGACTTAGATTTAGCAGAATATATTGTTAACAAGGCGGTAAGACATGAAAACAAACCTATCACCATTGAGAGTATTGTTGAGAAAGTTTGTGCACATTATGACATTGACATTTCTGCTATACATCAAAAGACTAGACGAAGTAATATCGTAAAGCTTAGACAAATAGCAATGTTCTTAGCAAAGAAATATACCAATACATCTACCACCAAAATTGGATTGCAAATTGGTAATAAGAATCATGCTACCGTACTTCACTCGGATAAAATTATCAAAGGACTTATAGAAGTAGATAAGAAATTCCGTGCAGAGGTAGAAGAAATTGAGAAAACGATAAGAAAGAATCGTTAATTCTCCCCCCCCCAAAAAAAAAGAGGGCAAAAGTAATAAGTACTTTTGCCCTCTTTTTTTTTACGCTCTTTTCCTTTAAAAAAAGTTCTGTTTTTTAAGTGCCTTCTTAAAGTTCCTAGAAAAAAGAATATTATCTTTCTTTGTATACCTTACATCGGTAAAGACTTGTGCCAATGTTTTTTTATTGTTTTCTTTAATATATTGTAGATTAATAGGTAGAGCTTCTTTCTCTTCATAAAGTTCATCAATGCTTTCAGGAGTAAAATCATGATAAACATCTTCATGGAGAACAGCTCCAAGAGGCAATCTATCCACCTTATTAGGACACTCCGCAGGCCATCCTACAGTGAGCGTTGTGATAGGAAAAACTAAAGGAGGAAGCTTTAATACCTCACAAATAGCTTCTGCATTATAAGTTGTTGTGCCTAGGTAACAGATTCCTAATCCTCGTTGCTCAGCTAGTGTAGCAAACGTTTGGGCAAAAATAGTAGCATCCATAGCTGCACTTGCAAAAGAGATAAGATTATTATACGAAGGCGCAGCATCACGCTGTTCACACCATTTAGAAAAACGATTAAAATCGGCACAAAAGGTTAGCACAACGGGAGCATTCATCACCATTGGTTGATTAAAATGAAGTGGAGCAAGTTGTTCTTTTATGTCCACATCGCGCGTTGCAACAACACTATATACTTGCATATTACCAACTGTAGAGGCATGAGAAGCAGTTGCTATTAGCTTCTCTAAGAGTCTTTGAGAGACAGGTTGAAACGTATATTTACGTATTGTTTTTCTGTTTTTAAAACTGCTCATCTGTTTTTTTTACAAATATAATAAATCTATTCATTTTACAGATAATAAAATGCTCCTAATTTGCTTCTTTAAAAAACAAAACTTTTCAAAAGTAAATTATAAAAATTTCTTTTTGGAAAACTTTTTCCGCTAAAAAAAAACTAACAACCTGATTGTTAGTATATTAGAAATTAAATTGGAAAACTTTGATAAAACAGTCACCGATTTCTTTGTTAGATGATAATTAATATATACATTTGTCCGACGTTTATTACAAGCTTATGTTGGTGAAACTTCTACGAGTTAACCGATAGTACAATAACAGCACAATTGAACAAAATAATGGGAAAAAAAACCTATACATTTGACGAGGCCTATGCAGCTTCGTTAAAATATTTCAAAGGAGATAGTTTAGCCGCTAAAGTTTGGGCTAACAAGTATGCCGTAAAAGATTCTTATGGCAATCTCTATGAAAAGACACCAGAAGAGATGCATTGGAGAATTGCCAATGAAGTAGCACGCATTGAGCAAAAATATGCAAATCCTCTTGCGGCTGAAAAGATTTTCTCCCTGCTCGACAATTTTAAATATATTGTACCACAAGGAAGTCCCATGACAGGGATAGGCAATAACCTACAAGTTGGTTCTTTGTCCAATTGTTTTGTTATTGGTATGGATGGATCAGCCGATTCATATGGAGGTATCATCAAGATTGATGAAGAACAGGTACAATTAATGAAACGAAGAGGCGGGGTTGGTCACGATTTATCTCATATCCGTCCAAAAGGTTCTCCTGTTAAAAATTCGGCATTAACATCTACAGGATTAGTACCCTTCATGGAACGCTATTCGAACTCTACACGAGAGGTAGCCCAAGATGGAAGAAGAGGAGCCTTAATGTTAAGTGTTTCAGTAAAGCATCCCGACTCAGAATCTTTTATTGATGCCAAAATGGTGGAAGGAAAGATTACGGGTGCCAACGTTTCGATTAAATTAGACGACGAGTTTATGCGTGCTGCAACCTCGGGTCAAAACTATACACAGCAATATCCTATTGATGCAGAAAAACCTAAATACACCAAAAGTATAGAGGCTGCTCCACTATGGAAAAAGATTGTACACAATGCGTGGAAATCAGCTGAACCAGGCGTACTTTTCTGGGATACTATCATCCGCGAGTCAGTGCCAGATTGTTATACTGATTTAGGGTATAAAACAGTCTCCACAAATCCATGTGGAGAGATCCCATTATGTCCCTACGATTCTTGCCGTCTATTAGCCATTAATCTCTATTCCTACGTAACAAATCCTTTCAGCAAGGAGGCTTATTTTGACTTTGATTTATTTAAAGAGCATGTAGGATATGCACAACGTATCATGGATGATATCATAGATCTTGAACTTGAAAAAATTCAAGCCATCTTAGATAAGATTAGAAAGGACCCAGAAAGCGATGAGGTAAAAGGTTCTGAGCTCCATCTATGGGAAAAGATTTATCACAAAACCAAACAGGGTAGACGAACAGGTGTTGGTATCACTGCCGAAGGCGATATGATTGCTGCCATGGGACTACGTTATGGAACAGAAGAGGCCACTACTTTCTCCGAGAGTGTACACAAAACCCTAGCAATAGAAGCTTACCGTTCATCGGCTAATCTTGCTAAGGAACGTGGCCCATTCGAAGTATACGACACCGTTAGAGAACAAAACAATCCATTCATCAATCGCCTAAAAGATGCCGATCCAAGTCTTTATGAAGAGATGGCAAAATCAGGTAGACGAAACATCGCTTGTTTAACCATTGCACCAACAGGAACAACGAGTTTGATGACACAAACAACATCTGGTATTGAGCCTGTATTCCTACCAGTATACAAACGTCGCAGAAAAGTAAATCCCAATGACCCTGAGTCGCAAATTGATTTAATTGATGAATCAGGAGATGCCTTTGAGGAGTATATTGTTTATCATCACAAGTTCTTAACTTGGATGGAAAAGAACAACTACGACATAACAAAGAAATATTCGCAAGAAGAGATTGACGAAATCGTAAAGAAATCGCCCTACTACAAAGCAACTTCAAACGATGTTGATTGGTTAATGAAGATTAAGATGCAAGGACGTATCCAAAAATGGGTAGACCACTCTATCAGCGTAACAATCAACCTACCCAACGATGCTAACGAAGAGTTAGTAAACGATCTATATGTAGAAGCATGGAAATGTGGTTGCAAAGGCTGTACCGTCTATCGTGATGGTTCACGTTCTGGTGTTCTTGTTGCTGCAGAAAGCAAAAAAGACACACCACCACCTTGTAAATACCCCACTGTTGTAGAGGTACGCCCCAAAACGCTCGATTGTGATGTCGTACGTTTTCAAAACAACAAAGAGAAATGGGTAGCACTAGTTGGTTTATTAGATGGACATCCTTATGAAATATTCACCGGTCTACAAGATGACGATGAAGGTCTTAGTCTTCCTAAGTCGGTTGTATCTGGACGCATCATCAAAAATTTAGACGAAAACGGGAATAAACGTTATGATTTCCAGTTTGAAAATAAACGCGGATACAAAACCACTATTGAGGGGCTTTCTGAGAAATTCAATAAAGAATATTGGAACTACGCTAAATTAATTTCAGGCGTATTACGATGGAGAATGCCTATTGACCAAGTAATTAAACTCGTTGGTTCTTTACAACTAGATAGCGAAAACATAAACACTTGGAAAAATGGTGTAGAAAGAGCTTTAAAGAAATATGTAAAAGATGGAACCGAAGCCAAAGGGCAGGTTTGTCCTAACTGCCATGAAGCCACCTTAATTTACCAAGAAGGCTGCCTTATCTGCACCAACTGCGGTGCATCTCGTTGCGGATAAAAAAGACGCAGCATCTAAAATAAAAAAAGCTCATTTATTCTTTTTACAAAGAATAAATGAGCTTTTTTTATAAACAGAAACAGCAAACAAAAAGATGAACAACAGCTTAAGCAAACGTTTGCATAAAAAAAAGGTGTCTTTTTAAGAGATTAACTCTCTAATTGATGAATTTATCTATAAACTTGCATTAAAATAATTTGTAACCTATTAAGTCTTCATACTATGTTTATAGATTTTACTATTGAATATCGCACAAATTGGGGAGAAGAAGTAAGGCTCACTGGATCCGCTAAAGAATTAGGAGCTTGGGATGAAAATAAAGCAATAGCCTTAACTACCACCAATGGCATATTATGGCATGTAAAAATTTCAATAAACGACAAAGCACAAACTCCACTCGAATATAACTATTGTATCTACAAAGATGGGCAACTCCTTCAAAAAGAATGGAACACTTTTCCACGCAAGCTAACGCTTCTAAACAAACAAAAATATACACTGCAAGATAGCTGGAGAACAACCAACGATCAACAAAATTATTTTAGTTCTGCTTTTACAGAATGCTTATTAGCACACAAAGAACCAATAGGTACAGACAAACAATATAGTAAAACAATCCTTTTTAGAGCTTTTGCTCCGCGTGTTGCTAGTAATTATGCTTTAGCTCTATCTGGCAATCAAAAAGCACTTGGCAATTGGGAAGAGAAAAAAGCTGTTGTACTCAACAATAAACATTACCCAGAATGGGAAATAGCACTCGATGCTAGCACTATTCACTTTCCACTCGATTATAAATTTGTACTCTACAATTTGGAGACAAAGCAGGTAGAAGAATGGGAAGATAATCCAAACCGCACTCTTGCTAACCCACAGTTAAAAAAGAATGAGACATATGTTGTAGCCGACCGGTTTGTACGCTTTAGTCTACCCGCATGGAAATGTGCTGGAGTAGCTGTGCCAGTCTTTTCACTAAAATCGGCTACAAGTTATGGTATTGGTGATTTTGGCGATTTAAAGAAAATGATCGATTGGGCCCTACATACACATCAGAAAGTAGTGCAAATATTGCCCATCAATGATACCACCATCACCAACACTTGGACAGACTCCTACCCCTATAATAGCATCTCTATCTATGCTTTTCATCCCATGTATATAGACATCAGTCAACTTCACCCTTTACAAGAAAAGGGTAAGATGGATTATTATATGGCCCAACAAGAAAAGCTCAATGCTTATACAATGGTGGATTATGAAGCTGTTAATGCAGTAAAATGGGAGTATTGCAAAGATTTATATCTACAAGAGGGGAAAAAAGAGTTAGCTACAGACGGCTTTAAAGCTTTCTTTGAGAACAACAAAGAATGGCTTAAACCATATGCTGCATTCAGTCATCTACGTAATGTCTATAAAACAGCAAACTTTAGAGAATGGCCCAAATATCAAACCTTCAACAGCAAAGAAATAGATAAGCTCTGCAACAAAAAAAGCAAAGACTACGACCATATAGCCCTGTACTATTTTGTACAATATCACTTGCACCTACAACTACTTGCTACCTCTGCATATGCGCGCAAAAACGGCGTCGTATTAAAAGGAGATATACCTATTGGTATAAGTCGTAATAGTGTAGAAGCATGGACAGAGCCACATTACTTTAATCTTAACGGACAAGCTGGTGCTCCACCCGATGACTTCTCCGCCAACGGACAAAACTGGGGATTCCCTACTTATAACTGGGATGTAATGGCAAAAGATGGTTACAGCTGGTGGATGAAACGTTTCCAAAAGATGTCTGAATATTTTGATGCTTACCGCATTGACCATATATTAGGGTTCTTCCGTATCTGGGAAATACCTACCCACGCCGTACATGGACTACTCGGCCAATTTATGCCCTCCTTACCGATGAGCAAAGAGGAAATTGCGGGTTATGGTCTCTACTTTAATGAATCGTTCTTCTTACGCCCCTTTATTCACGAATATTTCCTAGAACAACTCTTTGGAAAACATGTTGCTTTTGTTAAAGAGACATTTATCCAAACCACTAAGACATGGGAAATCTATGAGATGCGTCCAGCTTTTGACACACAAAAAAAGGTAGCGGCTTATTTTGAAGGAAAAACAGATGCAGATAGTTGCAGCATACGAGATGCACTCTATGCACTTATCAGCGATGTGCTTTTTGTTAGTGATAGCAAAGATCCAAATAAGTTTCACCCACGTATCAGCGTACAACACGACTTTATTTACCGAGCATTGAGCGACAACGATAAAGCTGCTTTCAATAGGTTATACGATGACTATTATTATCATCGTCATAATGAATATTGGCATCAACAAGCAATGAACAAATTGCCACAGCTAACACAATCTACACGTATGTTAGTATGTGGTGAAGATTTAGGAATGATTCCAGATTGTGTAGAATGGGTGATGAACGATTTACAAATCAACAGCTTGGAGATACAGCGTATGCCCAAAAATCCAACACACGAGTTTGGACACCTCAATGAGTATCCTTACCGTTCGGTTTGTACTATCTCTACACACGATATGTCTACACTACGAGGCTGGTGGGAAGAGGATAGAGAAAAGACACAACACTACTACAACAATGAGCTGCAACGATACGGCGAAGCACCACAAGAGGCCAGTGGAGAGATTTGTGAGGATATAATCCGACGACACCTATATAGTAATTCTATGCTATGCATCTTATCGTTCCAAGATTGGTTAGCTATCGATGAACATTGGCGATTAGCAGATGCAAATGCAGAACGTATCAACATACCAGCTAATCCTAAACATTATTGGCGCTATAGAATTCATCTTAGTATAGAGGAGTTAATGCAAGCAACTAGCGTAAACGAAAAAATAAAAGGACTCATTGAAGAAACAGCAAGAAACAGCGTAAAATAAGAGATCCTACACCTAAAAATAACCTCACTACAGCTATATATGTTGTAGTGAGGTTTTTTATGTGGTCTATCAAAAAAACTGTATCTTTGCACAAAAGGAAAAGAAAAGATGAAAGCACTAACAACAACCATTTGTTTAGACCAGATGCAATTTTACGCCTATCACGGCGTAACTCAACAAGAGAAAAAAATAGGAAATGTTTTTTTTGTTAGTTTACAATTAACCACACCTATCAATGCCTCTTTCCAAAGCGATGAGGTAACAGATACCATCAGCTATGCAGATGTTTATGCTTGTGTAGAGAAAGAAATGCAGAAAACCTCTAACCTTTTAGAACATCTCTGCCAACAAATCTCGGAAACACTATACCATACATTCCCAACAATTACAGCCATCCACATACGTATAGATAAACAAACACCTCCGATGGGTGGACAGATAGAGCGCGTTGGTATACAGCTCAGCTCTATACGATAACAGATAAAACATACTGCTAAACAATTACAGCCATTCCCATACGTATAGATAAACAAACACCTCCGATGGGTGGACAGATAGAGCGCGTTGATATACAGCTCAGCTCTATACGATAATAGATAAGCATACCACTCAACCATAAAAAAGCTCCTGCATCTATTTATAGATGCAGGAGCTTTTTTTTTTAGAAAATGAACATCGATTATGCCAGCACTCTAATCAGCAGGCTTAACCAAAGCTGTATCATTACCGTCCCTGTTTACTAAACAATAAATCTATTGAGGAGCAAAGAGGCGATCATCTAAATTATTATCTATTTTCTACGCTATATTTAAGCACTTTACCCGAATAAGGAGGTAGCGAGAAAGATAAGGCTGTTTTGCTTGTTAACACCGTGATATCAGCCCTATTTGTTAGTAAATCCACCGCATTAGAATAGTCCGTTTCTACCAATCCTGCTTGTTCAAAGAACAGCGAAGAGACATTCAGCGAGGAGCTAACAGGTTGACTAGATAAGTTAACCGCCACTACTATTACATCTGTATCCGTATAACGAGCAAATGCAAAGAAATGATCGGCGTCATAATCGGCATTCAACCGGTTATCTGCTGTAAAGTCATATGTTTCACCCTCTACCATTGCTTTTTGTTCAGTAGCTATATGCAATACGCGTTTATAAAAAGCACGTAACGCTTGGGTAGAATCAGGCAATTGCTCTCCTGTATACGTACCTCCACTCCTCCACTGTTTTAGAGAAGCTAATCCGTAATAGTCAAAGATAGTAGTTCTACCATCGTCTCCTCCAAAACCGGTAGCACCTTTACCCAATTCACCCAGCTCCTGTCCAAAATAGAGCAGATAGGGATTGCTCGTATAAAGAGCAGAAACAAGTGTCATAGCTCTACCAGCTTTCGCTGAACCCGCAAAATCGGGCGATGCTATTCGTTGCTCATCATGATTCTCTAAGAAATTGACTAAATGCGACTGCACCTTTTCTAATCGTTTAGCATTCACTCTAATAGCAGATGTTTTTGTTCTACCCTGCACCACCGCTTTGAGCGTATCATACAACCCCACTTTATCATATAAATAATCAAATCCACCTGTATCTATATAAGAGGAGTATACCGTAGGATTATAAATCTCGGCAATAAAGATCAGATTGGGATAATTTTTTTTCACCTCCGCAATAGCCCAATGCCAAAATTCTACAGGCACCATCTCCGCCATATCTGCACGAAAAGCATCCACGCCCTTTGCACTCCAAAACAGTAAAATATTTTTCATGCGTACCCATGTATCTGGAATAGGATCAAAACGTTTAACCTCCCCGTTACTATAATCAATACCATAGTTTAACTTGATGGTTTCATACCAGTCGCCCTTTTCTGGCGTAGCAGAAAAAACGCCATTACCAGTTACTTTGGCAGGTGTTTCCCTGTATCCATTCACCTCAAATTTTGGGGCTAACGACTCGCCAGGCAAGTAATAGAAGTTGTTGTTTGCAGAAAAAGCAACCGTTTTATCATCATTTGCGCCCAAATCGATAGCTCCTTTAGGTAGAGAGATAGAATGGTACTCCCGTGCCACATGATTGGGGATAAAATCAAGAATAACTTTCAGTCCCGCCTTATGCGTACGCGCAATTAAAGCCTCAAACTCCTCCATTCTATGGTTAACATCACTCGCCAAATCGGGATCCACATCGTAGTAGTCGCGTATAGCATAGGGCGAACCAGCATTTCCTTTTACAACACCAGGATGACTCGATGGAATGCCATAAGCCGTGTAATCGGTTTTTGAGGCATGCGCTATAACCCCTGTATACCAAATATAATTTGCACCAAACGCACGTAAAGAGTCCAAAGCCGTTTGGGTAAAATCAGCAAATTTGCCTACACCATTCTGTGCTATTGTTCCATTATATACATTGGTCAAATTATCATTACCAAACAGACGTGTCATCACTTGGTAAATAATCATTTTTTCCTGTTTTGGAGCAGTAGCGGAGGCCGACTTAGTATGCTGCACACAACCCACACTAGCAAAACCAGCAACAAAGCAAAAAGAGATTGCCTTTAACAAAGAGTTCTTCATAGTATCAAATTTTTCATTCAAGGCAAATATACATTTTTTAGTATCTTAGGCATACGAATCTATTCAATAAACAAAATATAGTAAATGCAAACGTTTGCATCTTTTGCTCTATACAAACAATAAAAGAGTGGTATTACAGAAAAAAGAGATGCTATATAGCATCTAATCAACAAGAAAGCATTCGCAAATCATTTTGTTAGAAAAAACCATCTATTCATTACAAGGAATAACAATAAAAGTAAAATAGAGCATAAAATTATCTTAAAATACTTTATTTCTTGGAAAAAACGAAAAAGGATTGAATGCATTTTTTTTTATCTCAGATAAAAACACGAAATTTGCAACAAATCATGTATCTAAACAAGAATAAATAAATTTGACAATGAAAACAAGTGCATTACAAAAAGAGAGAGCATCTTACACACCTAAGTATCCTCAAGCTCTAAAAGGAGATGTTCAGGTAAACGAAGGAGAAGCTACTCAATCTATTGCAGATCAAGACGAAATTAAGAAATTATTCCCGAACACATACGGAATGCCTATCATTCGCTTCGATGCAGCAACAACAGCAGTAAAAGAAGCAGGCCCAATCAACGTTGGTGTTATCTTATCAGGTGGACAAGCTCCTGGAGGACACAATGTTATTTCTGGTATCTTTGATGGTGTTAAAAAACTCAACAAAGAGAGCAAAGTATATGGTTTCATCTTAGGTCCTGGTGGTTTAGTAGATCACAACTACATTGAACTAACAGCAGACATCATTGACGAATACCGCAACACTGGTGGATTTGACATCATTGGCTCTGGACGTACCAAACTAGAGGAAGCCTCTCAATTTGATAAAGGATATGAGATTCTTAAAGAACTAGGTATCCAAGCTATCGTTATTATTGGTGGAGATGATTCTAACACCAACGCCTGTGTATTAGCCGAATATTATGCACAAAAGAAATATGGTATTCAAGTAATTGGTTGTCCTAAAACAATTGATGGTGACTTGAAGAACGATATGATTGAAACTTCATTTGGTTTCGATACAGCTTGTAAAGTTTATTCAGAGGTGATTGGTAATATCCAACGCGACTGTAACTCAGCACGTAAATACTGGCATTTCATTAAACTAATGGGCCGTTCAGCATCACATATCGCATTAGAGTGTGCACTACAGACACAACCTAACGTATGTATCATCAGCGAAGAGGTAGAAGCAAAAAACATGTCATTAGACGATGTTATCACTTCTGTTGCAGGTGTAGTAGCACGACGTGCTGCCGATGGTAACAACTTTGGTACCGTTCTTATTCCAGAGGGATTAATCGAATTTATTCCAGCAATGAAAGATTTAATTGCTGAGCTAAACGATTTCTTAGCCGCTAATGGAGAAGAGTTCTCACATATCAAAAAATCGTACCAACGCGAATATATCATCTCTAAACTATCAGAGAAAAATGCAGCCATCTATGCAAGTCTACCAGAAGGTGTTGCTCGTCAATTGAGCCTAGATAGAGATCCTCATGGAAATGTGCAAGTATCTCTTATTGAGACAGAGAAATTGTTATCCGAAATGGTTGCAGCTAAATTAGCAAAATGGAAAGAAGAGGGACAATACACAGGTAAGTTTGCTGCACAACATCACTTCTTTGGTTATGAAGGTCGCTGTGCTGCACCATCTAACTACGATGCTGATTACTGCTACTCCCTAGGATATACCGCTTCTGTATTGATTGCTAATGGCAAAACAGGTTATATGTCATCTGTACGCAACACAACCGATTCAGCAGACAAATGGATTGCAGGAGGTGTGCCAATCACAATGATGATGAATATGGAACGTCGTAATGGCGAGATGAAACCCGTTATCCAGAAAGCTTTGGTTAAACTAGACGGCAAACCATTCCTTACTTTTGCTAAACAACGTGAAGAGTGGGCTATCAACACAGAATATATCTATCCAGGACCTATCCAATATTTCGGCCCTGCATCTGTATGCGACCAAGCAACGCAAACACTTCAGTTAGAGCTATCTAAATAAAAGAAAGCACTACAAATAATATCTAGCGAGAAAAGGTTTTCCTTTTCTCGCTTTTTTTTGTGCCCGTAAAAAAAGAAAAAAAGCGCCTAAAATGGAAAAATAATCCGCTCTTTTGTTGTAGAGTAAAACAATTTCATTACTTTTGTCCACGCAAACACGGGAGTAGCTCAGTTGGTAGAGCACTGGTCTCCAAAACCAGGTGTCGGGAGTTCGAGCCTCTCCTCCCGTGCTTTCATCCTATAACTCCACCACACTTTTTTGTTTTACACACATCGCGTAACACCTAACCCTCTATTTTTTTTAAGAAGATACAAAGGAGCTATTCGTAGCCCCATTTCAACTAACAAAAGAGGGTATAAATCTTTTTTTTGCATATAAAAAAAGCCTTGCAACATATTGTTACAAGGCTCTATTTCTTGAATAGTTCGCTTATAGCACCTCTTTATCTGCAAAGAAAGTAGTGAGCTCTGTACGAGCATCCGCCAATTTATCCTCCCAAAGCTTCAACGAGTTTTGTCCAATAATGTCGGTTACATATTTAATGGCAACAAAGGGGCGTTTCTTGAAAGCACAAACACTTGCTTCAGCAAACGCTTCCATCTCAAAAACATCATCGTGCGTAGCATCCGAAAGAGAAGTCACAAAACTATCTCCCGTATTACAAATGCCATCCACATCCCATGTATTACAAAAGCCACTAGATAGCAACAAATCCTTACTATCTAACTCAAAATTCAACTCTAGAGCAGGCTCCTTCTGAAAATCTCTATCTATAAAATGGGTACAGACCTTAATTGTACCAATGGCATGACGCAATGCACCTGCCGTACCAATATTCAACACTAAATCGGGTTGATAGCGGTCTATTGCATCCATCAAAGCGATAGAAGAAGCAACTTTACCAACACCGGTATACACATAATCTATCGTACAATCCTTAAAGGAAAGTGCAATTTTTTCTCTTTCCACTGCATATGCAATGAGTACTTTTTTCATTTTAATCACGAATTAAATGAATATTCAACTTTTTACGAGCGCAAATATACATTTATTAGGTCTGACTCCTTAAATTTCCAACCAAAACTTTTTAATCTTATCGATATAGTTGTATATTTGTAAATAATTTTTGGGGAGTAATGATAGAAGAGAAGAATGCAGTATTAACTATTTTTAAATCAAAAATTGAGCAATTAAAAGATCATTGCGACCGCTTAGCGGAAGAAAATGAAAAGCTCAAAAGATTGATTCAGGAAAAAGATGCAGATTTAGCTTCTTTTCAACAGAAATATGACAGACTGCAAATGTCTTATTCTCACCTAAAAGATGTCAAGATATTGACTCTCCGGGATGGAGATATCAAACAAACAAAGCGAAAAATATCTGACATAGTGCGTAATATCGACAAATGCATCTCATTGTTAAATAAATAAGGAACAGATGTATGAACGATGATAGAAATATAACATTAATTGTCTTAGACACGATGTACCCGCTCACCATCAAAAGCAAAGATGAGTTTGTATATAGAGAAGCGGCTAAGGCTTTAAATGAAAAGATTAAAAAGTATCGGACTAAGTTTCCGCAAAGTGATAGTATAAAATGGGTGGTTATGGCTGCTTTAGAAACATCAATTGAACGAACTTATTTAAAAGATAAAAACGATACTGCTCCATATATTGAGGGAATAACATCTTTGGTAAAAGACATTGATCAATACCTAAAAGAGAAATAAACTTTGTAAGGAGATATTAGAGAACAACACACGCACCGCTGCTTTAGACATGGATCAAAAGTTGTGGTGTTTTTTTTATAAATATAAAATATTAAGTAATGGGAATCACAGTCATAATTGTCGCTGCCACATGCTTAGCTATCGGGGGAATCGCCTCCTACTTATACTTTAAATATGGCTTAAAAAGTAAGGTAGAAGAGATTCTGAAAGAGGCTAACATGGAAGCTGAAGTAATAAAGAAAAATAAATTACTAGAAGTCAAGGAGAAATTTCTGAATAAGAAAGCCGACCTTGAAAAAGAAGTTGCCATTCGCAACCAGAAGATTCAGCAAGCTGAAAACAAGCTAAAACAACACGAGTTAATCATTACACAAAGACAAGAGGAAGCACAACGCAAACGCAAAGAAACAGATGCGATTAAACAGAACTTAGAGTCACAACTTGCAATTGTTAACGACAAGAAAAAAGAACTAGATAGCCTTCAACAAAAACAAAGAAAAGAACTAGAGACCATCTCGGGTCTTTCTGCAGAAGAAGCAAAGGAGCGATTAATAGAATCGTTACAAGAAGTAGCTAAAACCGAAGCCTCATCGTATATCAACGATATTATGGACGACGCTAAGCTAACTGCTAACAAAGAAGCAAAACGTATTGTTATTCAATCTATCCAACGTGTAGCAACAGAAACAGCTATTGAGAATACCGTTACTGTTTTCCACATTGAATCGGATGAGATAAAAGGACGAATCATTGGTAGAGAGGGTAGAAATATTAGAGCATTAGAAGCAGCTACTGGCATCGAGATTGTAGTAGATGATACACCAGAGGCTATTGTTCTTTCAGGATTCGACCCCGTACGTAGAGAGATTGCTCGTCTAGCTCTTCATCAATTGGTAACCGATGGTAGAATACATCCTGCTCGTATTGAAGAGGTAGTAGCCAAGGTGCGTAAACAAGTAGAAGAAGAGATTATTGAAACAGGTAAACGTACCACTATCGATTTAGGTATTCATGGCATTCATCCAGAGCTAATACGTATTATTGGTAAAATGAAATACCGCTCCTCTTACGGACAAAACCTCTTACAACATGCGCGCGAAACAGCCAATCTATGTGCTCTAATGGCATCTGAGCTTGGCTTAAACCCTAAGAAAGCAAAACGTGCAGGACTGTTACACGATATTGGTAAAGTGCCAGACGAGGAACCAGAGTTGCCACATGCTATATTAGGAATGAAGTTGGCCGAGAGATATAAAGAAAAAGCAGATATCTGCAATGCCATTGGTGCCCATCATGACGAGGTAGAGATGACAAGCCTACTTGCACCTATTGTACAAGTTTGTGATGCTATTTCTGGTGCGCGCCCTGGTGCTCGTAGAGAGATTGTTGAAGCCTATATCAAACGTCTAAACGACCTAGAGCAATTAGCCATGTCTTATCCTGGAGTAACTAAGAGTTACGCTATCCAAGCAGGTAGAGAACTTAGAGTTATTGTTGGAGCCGATAAGATTAGCGATATAGATACAGAAAACTTATCGAACGACATTGCTAAGAAAATTCAGGATGAGATGACTTATCCAGGACAGGTAAAAATCACTGTTATTAGAGAGACACGTGCTGTATGTTATGCCAAATAACAGAACAGGCAAGAAATAGGATACAATAAAAAGATGGAGCGAAGTAAATTAATTACTTCGCTCCATTTTTTTATGCCCCTATCAACAAGTGATCAACAGCTAAAGTTCACCATTGCGCAAAGAGGGAGCTATTTTTTTCTTTGGCGTTAAGCCCATTTCTTTCATACCCTCAATACGTCGCACCACATTCCCTTTACCCGTAGAGAGTTGGTTCACCGCTTTAGCATAAGATGCTTTAGCCTTCTCTAGTTGATCGCCCACCTGCTCAAATGTATCCGAAAAAGAAGCAAACTTATCATATAAATCGGATGCTTTACGAATAATCTCTTCCACATTTTGAGATTGTCGTTCACTCTGCCACAAGTTATACGCCAACTGCAAAGCCATCATCAGATTAGTTGGACTAAGCAATATAATATGTTTTGCATAGGCATACTGACTTAAAGAGGGGTCGTTTTGTACGGCCAATATATAAGAAGCCTCATTAGGAATAAACAACAACACATAACCAATGCTGTTTTCTACTAATGTTGCGTAGTTTTTTGCTGCCAACTCATCAATATGGCGTTTAACCGAACGAAGATGCTCTTGCAAGCTTACCGCTCTTTCCGCTTCAGTAACAGCCGACATATAGGTAACATATGCAGTCAAAGAGACCTTGGAGTCAATAATCACCGAACGATTATCGGGAAAGTGAACCACTACATCTGGACGATAATGTTTACCATTTGCAGATTTCACATCCTCTTGCACCACATACTCCTCATCTTTGCGCAACCCAGAATGTTGCAAGATACTCTCCAATAACATCTCTCCCCAATCGCCCTGTATCTTTGAATTGCCCTTTAAGGCTTTCGTTAAATTAATAGCATCCTCTCCAATTTTTTGGGTACGCTTCATCATCTCTTCGATGGTTTTCTCTATAGAAGCTTTATTGGCTGCTCCAGATATATTATTCTGTTTTACAGCCTCCTCAAAATGCATCATTTTATCTTTCAAAGGGTTTAAGATAGCAGCAATCTGTTCACTGTTGACCTGTTGTAAAGAGCTCGACTTCCGCTCTAAAACATCGTTAGAGAGGGCCTGGAACTCCACTTTAAGCAGTTCGTTTTTCTCTTTCCACTGCTGCTCCATCTGTTGGCGCAGCTGCTCAAAATTTTCTTTGGTCGCCTTTTGTGTCTCCCTAAAAGAATTACGTTCCGATTCAAAAAAACTTTTTAGGGTAGCAATCTCCTGTTTCGCCTTCTCTTTTTCAAGCTGCAAAAGCTGGTCATAAGTATTTTTTTGCAGCTCCAACTCCCGGTCAAACTGACTGCGTTCACCCTTTTGTAGCGTAACCAAACGCATCTTCTCTTGCTCAGCACTACCTAATTCTTGCCGCATTCTTGTCAACTGCTCTTGGAGTATTTCTTGTTGTTCTTTTGCTTGTTGTAATTCGTTCAAACAACGCATTCTTGTCTTCTTAGAAAACCACGTCGCTATACCCCAGCCCATCATAAAGAGGAGTATAAGTCCAAAAATATCCACTATTTGCATCTATCTATTTATTAAATTGTTTACATCGATTATAAGATCGACCCACCCGCTGCTTTTCTTGGTTAGTAACAGCTATAAACACTCAAAGTAACCTTATTTTTGTGAAATACACAAAACATTATATCGTATTCTGAAAACTAATCTGTATATTTGCAGCAATTACACATGGGCTTGACTGGATTTGACAGCGAGCTGGGATGATATGTAAGCATGCAGTGCATTGATAGTTGGCACTTAAATCTTAGTTATCAAAAATTTTATCTGGCGAAAATAATTACGCTCTTGCTGCTTAATCGAATCATAGTAGATTAGCTTAATTTCTGTACTAGGTACGGAAACGAGACATCACTCAAAAGCTGTTGTTCCGAAGCTCTTTGGTTTAGTGGTGCAGTAAATCGGGAATAGTTGACAGTCGCCTTGAACTGGCAATGAAACTAAAGAGGATAAGGTATATAGCAGTGGCTCTGGTCTGCTATATATTCGAAAATTTAGGCAGAGATAAGCATGTAGAAAGCATATGGTTTCCTCGTTTGGACGAGGGTTCGATTCCCTCCAGGTCCACTAAAAAAACCACCTAAGATAAATTATCTTAGGTGGTTTTTATTTTTAGGGTAACACTACTTTATCGAATGGTAACCATAGTAGCTCCAAATCCGTACTCACTAAAGGAAGCATCTTGCGAAGTACACGAGCGGAATTTCCGTCGCAACTCATCGAGCACTGCTTTACGCAACACACCATCGCCTTTACCATGAATAAAAACTATTTTCTTTCCTTTTTCCGATAGGTGTTCGCGCATCGTCTTCTCAAAACAATCCATTTGATACTTTAAGATATCTGAATTGCTCATACCAGCCGTTGTTTCTAACACTTCGTTCGCATGTAAATCTACCACCAATGGCTCATTAGAGAGCTTCTTAGTAGAGATACGTGCACGTTTTGGTTTCTCCTCCCCTTTTTGCAGCATAGCCATACGCAATTCATCTGGCGATACAGACAAAGGTTTAACTACCTCATCGTCTACCACTAAATCGTAGCGCAAAGTAGGTTCATCAAAGAAAGCCGACTCGGTAAAAGAGTGCAGTTTATAAAATTTCACAACATCAATACGAAGCTCCACCGCCATAGCTGGTTTACGGGTAAACAACTTATCCATTTTAAAAGGAATAAGTTGCACCACTAAACGCTGCATATCATTGAGCACCTCCTTTTCAAACTCCTCTATTAAGAGTTTGGTGTTGGGCTCCATCAATCCATGGGAACGAACATTCCATTTTGCAGCCTCCACATTAGCATAGGTGTAATAGAAATAATAATTACTATCGTTCACCAAATAAGCGGCATAACCAGTTGTAGAAATCTGTTTACAATCGTCGGGAACAAACGCAAGTAAAACATTCAAACGTTCTCCCTCTCTTGTCTCTTGAACAGGCATAAAACGAGGTTTTTCCACAACAGGTGTACTAGATACCGGTTGCGGCGATTTGGTGGGTTGTTGTACCTTAGGAGGTGTAGGTGCCGAACGCTGGATATTATACTTATCCGTGTCAATCACTACACACTCACGTTTCAACATAGGGATATCAAACCCATCTTCATCCTCAATCAATACGGTATCATTACCGGTAAATCCTTTTACTATTCCTCCGCCTACTTCACTGAGAAAGCGTACTTTATCTCCTATTTTCATATTTTTCAGCAATTATGTTATTGCAAATATCGTTACTTTTCAGCAAAATCACTACTTTTGCACAAATATTTATCATGAATACAACGAAAGAGATTAAAATAGCAGCATTCAACTATGAATTGCCCGATGAACGTATCGCCAAATTTCCACTTTCTAAACGAGACGAATCTAAATTATTGATTTATAATAAAGGAAACATCTCTCAAGATCTCTTCCATTCACTTCCCAACTACCTACCGCAAGATAGCTTGATGATTTTTAATAACACAAAAGTGATCCAAGCACGCATGCATTTTCATAAAGAAACAGGAGCTCTAATAGAGGTGTTCTGCCTTGAACCTGCTGCACCTAGCGATTATGCACTCTCCTTCCAACAGACCAAGAAGTGTAGTTGGCTCTGCATGATTGGACATCTAAAAAAATGGAAAGAGGGAGCACTAAAACGAGAATTACAGGTAAAAGATAAAACCATTCTATTAAGTGCCACGCGTGGCCAATGCAAAGGAAACAGCCATTGGGTCGATTTTGAATGGAACGATACCTCTATTACCTTTGCAGATATCCTAGAGGTGTTTGGCGAACTACCCATTCCACCCTACTTGAACAGAAAAACAGAAGAGAGCGATAAAAAAAGCTACCAAACGGTTTATTCAAAGATAAAAGGATCGGTGGCAGCCCCTACAGCAGGATTGCACTTCACCAAACGTGTATTAGAGGCTCTCAGCAAGAAAAACATCGATTGCGAAGAGGTGACACTACATGTGGGAGCAGGTACTTTTAAACCAGTCAAAAGCGAAAAGATAGAGGACCATCCCATGCACACCGAGCATATCGTAGTTTCTAAAACAATTATACAAAAAGTGATGCAACATCACGGCTCTATTATTGCAGTAGGAACCACCTCGGTACGTACACTAGAGAGTTTATATTATCTCGGTTCTCTTTTATTGCAACAACCAGATTTAGAAGAGGAGCAATTACACGTTAGCCAATGGCAACCCTATGAAGACAGCATAGCACCAACAGCCATTGAAGCACTACAAGCCATTCTTGATTATTTAGACCAACATCAACTCTATTTATTAAAAGCAAGTACACAAATAATTATTGCACCCGGGTATACCTATAAGATAGTACAGATAATGGTCACCAATTTTCACCAACCCAAAAGTACCCTTCTTCTACTCGTTTCTGCCTTTTTAAAGGGAGATTGGAAAAAAATATACAATTTTGCACTAAAAAACAACTTCCGTTTTCTAAGTTATGGCGATTCATCACTACTTATCCCCTAAACAGAAGAAAACTAAGCTCTTAGCTAAAAAAAACAATTCTAAAGAAAAGTATCCCTGGCATAGAAGCCATAATGCTTAAAAAAA
>Ga0172378_10000310_pt1 | contig 42110 bp, 57 predicted proteins | sample GrowelOW332metaG_FD_119755 | JGI IMG/M metagenome (GOLD analysis project Ga0172378, IMG submission 119755) | Groundwater microbial communities from an aquifer near a municipal landfill in Southern Ontario, Canada - Pumphouse #3_1 metaG | ecosystem: Environmental > Aquatic > Deep subsurface >...
ATCCACACACGTCGCACGTTCCCAGTTCATCCCTTGCCATGGTATCCACCTGTTTTGGTTGTCGTTTTGCGGCCACCTGCATGAGCATGGCCAACCTGTTGTTTTTTGCGATCTCTCTGTCAGAGGTGGTGACTCCGCACCACCTCTTGTGTTTTTTTGTCTTATCCACCACAAACCTCTTTACACTCCATGCAAGACCGTCCGGCCCGGATATACCCGCCGAGCACCTCTTTGATATCAAGCACAGCATCCGTTGCCTGCCTGATCTGCACCTCATCCTTCGTTCCAGACAGCGCCGTCTTCAACCGCTCCATCTCGTTTTCCGTAAACACCGCCGTCCCGCTGGCGGCGATCTCGCCCCACTCGTCGCGATCTTCCGTGAGATAGAAGACACGGCCGCTCTTCAGTGTTACTGAGCTGCAGTCGAAGACCTGCACGGGGGGAAGGGGTTCGGCGATTTCCTGCTCTTCTTCAACAACCGACTCCCCCTCCAGAGCAGCTCCAATCCATGCAGCAAGATCGACCCCGAGAGCGAAGGCCTCCCCTGCATCTTTCCCCACCGGCACCGGCCAGCGGACGTACTGCGGATAGTTCTGCTCCCACCAGGCACCTGCTGCTGCTCCCGGACTCTCCATCTCGCCCGTCACCGTATTGACTCTCGGCGTATCGTAGTCCAGCGCACCTATAATAAGAGAGGCATGAGACAGAGCCTCCGCCGTCGCCGTGTCCGGCTTCATCCCCGTCGTCCCCAGAGCAATGTGCCCGACAGCCGGGGAGATGTTGCGGGTGGCCCATGCTGCAGCGATGGCATCAAGCTCAGCCTCCTGCAGCGTAAACCGGCGGGCAGAGGAAGTGTCGAGCCAGCAGGTGCGCCTGGACCCCTTCACATAGTGATATTTTTTGTGCGGGTTGTTGGCGTCAGGGGCCACCATGCGGATAGTGATGCGCTGGATCTCGCCATTTTCAGCGATATACGGGAAGACAATCCCCGCAGGCAGGACCAGCATCCTCTCTCTGCCATTTTCCTTCATCTCTTTGCGCAGTCCCCAGCTCGACCACGGCCGGAAAGTCGGCTGATATTCCCTGCCCCGGATGGTGTTCCCCGCGTGGAATCCGATGCGATACCTCCGGACGGCCCCTTCCGGGATACCACGGGCAGCCAGCCAGGAGAGAGCGGAAGGGCGGTCGAGGATGGCGGCCTCACAGGCGGTGATGAACTTCTCACACTTCTCACGCCACAGCTCGGGGCTCTCGACCTCCTCCGAATGAGCCTTGTCGTCGGGGACAGAAGCCACCTTTATCCTGCGAGGGAGGGAGGGCACCTTCGCGCTGGGCCTGTTTGATGGCTTTATCCCGAGATACTCTTTTGCTCCCACAAAACTCATCCCCCGTACGTGCCGAAGATATTCGATGGTGTCTCCGCCCTTCAGGCAGCCCTTGCACCCTGCTGCAGACCGCCCGCAATGCCATGACCCTTCCCCTCCGTTCTGATCCGGCCACACCCCGAAGCGATCCTTTCCCCCGCATACCGGGCACGGCCCCCGGAACTCTCTCCCTCCAGAGACAGAGAGGAGGGAGGTGCCAGGGTTCGTGTGGGCAAGATCTTCGATGTAGAGGTCGATGACGTTCATGGTATCCTCACGGGAGGTTTGTTTTTAAGTAACTGGTTGATTTTGTTTAACTTCTTGAAACTCTCTTTTCTTTCTCCCGTTTCCTCCCGTGTTTCTCCCGTTCTTTTTCCTTTATTATTCTATATACTTAGAGAGGTTTACGGGAGGACGGGAGGAAGACCGCTACAACTTTGTATTACAAAAAAAACTTTCTGCTCCTTCTTCCAGCTTCTTCCCTCGCGCGTCACGCGGGATATATGTGTTTCTTTCTCCCGTTCTCCCGTTGGATGGTCTAACATATTGAAGTATCGATACATATTGAACGGGAGGAACACGGGAGGTTACGGGAGCACGGGAGCTTATTGCTGTTCATAGGCGTCCCCCACGATCTTTCCGGCGTCAAGCATCAGCCCGCGAAAATGCGCAGTAGAGTTTTTATACTTTTCAAACTTGTCTTCCAGCAGGGCTGAGAAGCGCCTGTTTGATATTGGACGGGAGGGGTTGTTGTCTGCCCACCACACCTTGTATCTGTTGTACAGTGCAGAGAGCGCAGAGTTGCAGTTAGGGTTGTCAATGTCGACAAAGCAGTTCTCGTCGAGAAACGATTGCAGGATGTCTTCGCTGGCCCGGTACTGCTCCAGAAACTTGATGACCTCTGCCGGTGGTGATGTCGACCCGGCTTCCTGCCATGCCAGGCAATAGCGGACAAGGCTGGCGAGGATGCCGGGATGTTCTGCTGCCAGCTTATCGCGCAGCGCGGTGTCGGCGTGCCGCTGGAACTCCTGCAGTGGCCGGGCTGTCTCGTTACCCTCCTCGTCGATCTTCTTCTGCCTGATGACAAAAGAGAGGGTGAGTTCGAGGGGACGCATCCGCTCCCAGAAGGCGCCGTCATTTGCACTGGCGTGTGGCAGGTGGTTCGAGAGGAGAAAGAGGGTGAGGGCGGGGGTGAAGGTGATATTCTTTTCATGGAGCTGGCGGGCAGTGATGGAGTCTCCGCCGGTGATCGCCTTCAGGGTCCCGACTGCGTAATCCCTGTTGTCGTCCGGCTCGACGCCCCAGACAATCCGTTTCCCCTGCATCGACACCAGTGTTGGTGAGGCCTGATCGCTGCGACTGCCACCAAAGCCCTGCCGGAGAAAGAACTCTACGGGAATTGCTCCGGTGATTTCCGGACCGAGCACCCTTGCGATAGTCTCCAGCAGGGTGGTCTTGCCGTTGCGTCCGTGCTTGCCATAGAGAAGAAAAAAGTCTGGTTCCAGCTGCTGGCCGACAATGGCCATGCCGAGGATCCGCTTGATGTAGTTGATCATGTCAAGGTTGCCGGCGAAGATGTCAAAGAGGAACGCTTCCCACGTTGGTGCCGGGGAATCGATGCCGTCCCAGTCAACAGGAGCATGAACAGAGCAGAAATCATCAGGGCTGCCGTCTCTGATATGTCCGGTGCGCAGGTCAATCACGCCGTTGTTCACCGGGAGGATCCAGCCGTTCTGGTTAAACTGATCACTGGTGCAGTGGATCTCTGTCTCTTTCAACACCGTACTGATAACATCAGCGCGGCCACCGGCAGAGAGCAGCCTTTTGATGCGGGTTTTGTATTCTCTCTGCATGGCCTCTGCAGGCTTCGGGTGGTCTTTCTCCTGCAGATATTCAATCTTCGGCAGGAGAACAGCTTCGTAGTACCGTTCGAATTCTGCGACCACTGCGGAGATTGCAGAGAACGCCTCTGCCCCGAGCGGGTCCACATCCCAGAAGTGCTCCTTAAAAAAGAGCCACTCCCCGGCGTTGACATCAAACCGATGCCGATCCCTGTTCAGCGCGACATACAGGCGGGCCTCTCCGACGTTGTTGGTGTCATAACAGGCACCAATAAAATCGAGGCTCAGCGCTTCCCGAGCTTTCAGAGTTTTCTTCTGCGGCATGGCAACGCGCTCTGCTTTGCACCTGATTGCCACCGCCGCTTTAATTTCTTTCTTATCCATGGTTTTTGCTTCCTTTCATTCTGTACAGAGTGCTTTTGCCGACCTGTCCTCGTAGCGCCCTGGCGATTTTCATCACATCAACTTTTTGCCGGAGAAGACTTGTCACGATGTCAAGCATCATCTCCCTGTGGAGATCGATGTGGAACTGGCGACCGCAGCTTTTGCAGTACCACCGCTGCAATCCATTCGCCGTTTTCCCACGCCTCCACAAGTCCTGACCGTCACAGAAAGGACACGAGGGGAGATCTTCTTTTTCAATCATGAGATCCTCCTTTTGATTTTCCGATTTTCCGCACCTTCCAGGATTTTAAACGCGCACGCTTTTCGGGCTCCTTTGTGCCCGTGTAGTGCGACCCCCAGAGAGGACCCGTAAAGGGGCGGGAGTACTTGAAAATTGGCTGGGAACCTTCCGGGGGGAGAGGGGGAGAATCACCATGTCCCCTGGTCAATACCGGCTTTGGCCAGCTGGACAGTGAGGGCATAAACAATCCCGCTCCATGCTGTTGCGCCAACGAGAGACAGTGCAACCGTCCTCCAGGACACTGCGGCTATGATCTCGGCAACCATGCCAGACACGATTGATACCCTTGAGATGTCCCTTGCCACTGCTCTTGCTATCTCAGCCATTACCCTTCCTCCTTTTAATTGGCTCCTACCAGCCAAAACGCTACTGGATGATAGAAGCCAACACCTTTATTAGCCGATGACCTGAACCATTGCGTTTGACACTGTATCAGTAAGATATTTTTGGATTGATACAGTGGCCTCGTCTTTCCACGATCCACCGTCTGCTTCATGTAGAGAGACCGATGGCCCATCACTATCCACACGCAAAACAAACTTTGACGCAGGCTGAAGGATTTCCGAGAATGTCCGATGTGGGGCGAGCGTTACGGGGTTCGGGACTGAGGCCCATGCTTCCTTCACGATCCCTTTTTTAATCGCAATAGTTTGCGTTACTCCATCATCTTCGGTCAGCTGTTCAGTTCCTGATTTCATTCTGCCGAGCATCTTAAGGATGGCAGCTGTAGTGGAGTCCTGAACAAAAGAGGCCTGCATTGAGATTACAAACTTTTCAACCGGCAACTTCACACCAAATGGGAAGGAATCTCTTTGCAGAATAGCCATGATCAGGCATTCCCGTTGCCGCGTCTGGTTGTTGAGCTGAGAATAAAGAGAGACTTGAGAAGGGCCTTCAATAACCAGTATTGAATTGTCGAGAGAAGCATCTTTCGGCAAAAACTGATTGCAATACCCTGCAATCCCAGAAAGGGAGTGGACGGCAAGCGGCTTCGGCGAAGGGCTCATTATAGCGAAAAATTCTTTATTGCTGAATTCTATGCCATTAGGTCCTTCTTTTATTATAGGTTTCGCATTCTCGACAATTGCCTCTACAAACGTTTTATCCATTACGCCACCTCACGTGTTTTTGGGAAAAGGTATGGTTGCATGGAAACAATCTCTTCTGCGTCGACCTCTCCAGTGCTTCTATCGATTCCGACATTCATTTTCGACACATACGATTTTGTTGGAGCAAGCTTACTCCAGGAGCTAACTTCCAAAGAACATGAGCTCCTGTCCTCTGGATCTGGTTTTATTTTCAGCTTTAAGGTTATTTCACGGACTGGCTTTGCCTCCGTGTTGATATCCATAATATTTTTAACAACACGGGTAATTTCGTCGTCGAACTTCTCGGCCACAACCCCACACCCCACCTCTTCAAGCCTGATCATTTTTTATTCCCCTTTGGTTTCTCGGCAACTGCTGCCGAAGCATCCACGGCTTCGGCATGTGAGCTGCCTTTGTATTTTTTCGCGCAGGGAGCGTGGCAAGCAACGCCAGCCTCTGCAGCTCAAGGCCCTTGATGGCCTCCTCTATTGCGTGCAGCGCCTGTCTCGCTGCTGATGTCTCGTCACTCATCGTTGGGAATCCATCCACCTGCCCAGCTGGAGCAGAGAGCTGATGGCCTCGCTGATAACTTCGGCGCACTGCCTTGACTCGGCGGTGGTTATTTCCCCGGGGCTTTCGTCAAACCAGCTGACCCGGGTTGTCTCCACGGCCCTGGCACACTCTCTGAGTACTGTGCTCATGTGGTGCAGGGCGTCACTGTTTGCTGAGTGTGTCGCTGTGATCTCGGGGACAAAGACTCCACCGAGTAACTGGGCTATATAGTTACCAACGGGATATGCTCTTTCCGGGCCGCCGTCCTCTTCCCGGATCATGCCGATTAAAGCGGACAGGCGACCCAGCGGACCAGTGCGGCCAGTTGCAAACTCGCTTTCTTGTTCAGGCTGCCTGTACCATGCCCTAACGAACTGAGGGGAGACCCCAAGGCGACGGGCCAGCTCGACGGCATCTCCTCTATTCAGGACCTCTTCCATCACTTCATAGTCCCGCTTTCGTTTCGCTTTGCTCTGTTTCACGTCTTCCTCCTTCTGTTTTTTGTTGGTAACCTGTAATTATAGGGCACTTGATAAACTGGCCAGTGCCGGATAAGATTAAATGAAGTCCGTCAACTCTCTTTGCCCCAAACCTCTTCGTAGGGCTTGTTTGCGGCATTGGCGATAGCTTCACGGACGTAGCGCGTATGGCGACGTCCTACAACAACCTGGTTTACAGTTGTAATATGGAGCCCTAATTCACGAGCAATGCCAGCTTGGGTTGCTCCAGCTTCCTTCAAAAACTTTTTTATTTGTTTGTTTTGCTCATTCATAGTGGTTCTTAAAATAGAGCAAAAAACAAAAAAAAGCAACGAAAAGATAGAGCTAAACAAGTAAAGAAAGAAAAAAAAGGAGGTAAAATGCATGTTTTCTCAACGATTACAAGCTCTTATAGACAGAAAAAACATATCTCCCGCCACGGTTACAAAGGCACTTGGGATAAGCACGGCGAGGACAACAGAGTGGTTATCAGGAAAAACTAAAATGCCTCGACGTAAAACGCTAATTGCGCTATCTAATTATTTTGAGTGCGACCTGGACTGGTTATCAACCGGAGAAGGCACACCCTATCCAGATGTTAAACGTGAGGAGCCAGCAGCAATCTGTGGTGGTCCCTTGCCAGTCCGGGAGATCCCGGTAATATCGTATGAGGAGGCGGGGGAGTGGATGAGCATTTGGGAAAACTATAAGCCGGGGAAAGACTGCGAAACAATACTTTCAGCGTCAGATCTGGGGCCACGACCGTATTCAGTCAGGGTTGAGGGGCCGTTTATGGCTCCAGAATTTCAAGAGGGAGAATATCTCACCATTGACCCCGATCACCAGGCAGGCTCTGGAGACTACGTCCTTGCCAAACACGTCGGGCAGAAGGCCATCTTTCGCAAATACTATCAAGAGGCAGGCAGGGGCTTCCTGGTGACGCTGGATGGAGACTGGGGGCGACCAATTGAGATCACAGAGAATGAATGGTCAATCCTTGGCCGGGTGATGGAGAAGGTTAAAAAATATTGAGGAGGCTGGGAGATGGATGTCACACTGTTATGGTTTGTCGCTTTGCCGCTGGTTATCGCTATGGCTGTTCCCATTGCCAGCGCTATATGGGTATATGATGACTGTAAAAAAGCAGGTGTCAGGAAGGGCATGACAACGGGTGTCTTTGATATGGGACCTTTGGGATGGAGCCTGTGTGTGGCTGCTCTCTGGCTCCCTGTCTTTATCATCTACATGGCGAAAAGGAAAACCCTTGCCCTCATCGCAAAAGAGACAGCAGACCTCACGGGAGATGGAGACGTCCACTTGCCTGGCTTTATCAACCGGGCATCAAAGAGCGTGGCCGCCATCTGGTCGTGGACCATACTCCTTTTCGCCGCCTTCTGGCTGTTTGCTCTCAGCGGGGTATTTGAGACTGGAGGCAGCGAATCCGAGAAGTTCGCTCTGACGCACAGGGACTGGGAATTTGCTGTCCGCCTTATTATCGCATGGGCAGTAATCACTATCCCCGCAGTGATCGTCTACATGATCACGAGAGAGGATGATGTCTTTATCCCCGTTAATTCCCCTCGCGAAACAGAAAAAACAAAAAAGTGCCCCTTCTGCGCCGAGGAAATCAAGGCAGATGCAACATTTTGCCGCTTTTGCTCGCATGATCTCAAACCCAAAACGAAGCCAACCACGCAAAGCAGAGAAAAACACTGGGAGGAACAAGGGAAAAAGGAGTGCAGGACTGGCGATTATACTTCAGCCGTCGCCTCCTTTACCCGCTCGCTGGAATATAAGGAGACCGCACAGGTCTTTTACTTGAGAGCTGCTGCCTTCGCGAAGGTGGGTGACAAAGAGAAGGCCCGTGAAGACCTGAAGACATCGGCGGCAATGGGCCATAAAAAAGCCATGGCCACAATAGCGAAGCAAAACCAGACCACATAAAGAAGCCCTTGCCCGCCCGTAAAGGACGCCACCATGAGCACCCATCAAACCAAAGACGGCAGGTGGTATTGCCAATTCCGCAAAGGCAGGGACATCTCACGCCCGCGAGCAACAAAGAGGTATTTCAGTCGTGGAGAGGGAGCACGCCAGCAGGCAGAGCAGTTTGACGCCTCCCTCCTCGATCGCCGTAAGATCACGGACAACGGGCAGGGGATAAGCTTTTCCGAGCTTGCCGGGCAGTACCTTGCCGCCAAGGTCTCCGACATGAGTGACAGCGATCAGGACTCAACCTATTACAAGCTTGAAGGTATTATCAACCCTATCCTCGGCCGAATCCCGGCAATGGGAATCAGACCCGCAAAGATTGACCAGTACGTGCAGGCACGACGAAACGAGAGGGTGAGGGTTTACATGGGGAGGAAGGACGGCCGTCCAACATATAAAGCAGGCAACAGGCCGGTATCACTGTCAACGATCCACCGCGAGCTGTCAATCATCCGCGCAATCCTTAACTGGGGAGTCTCCCGCAACATCCTGCCCGGATCACCCATGACAGGGTATAAAATGCCGAAACGGGACGACAAGGTCATCGTGCCACCGTCACAGGAAGACTTCGAGGCCATCCTCAAACACGCCGCTCCACACTGCCAGCGCCTGATCCTGCTCAGTTATTACCTTGGATTGAGACCAGGGAAAGAGGCATTTGGTATCACATGGGCACAGGTCGACATGAAGGCAGCACGCCTGCGGTTCATCTCTGCGCGAAAGGGCGGACTGACATCCCGAGACGTGCCAATCCACACCGACCTGCTGGCAAGCCTCAAAGAGTGGAAGGAGGCCGACGCCGCCGAAAAACTCCACAGCGACACACCCATCATCCACTGGAACGGCAGAGGAATCAAAAGAGCATCAAGCGCATGGGCATCCGCACTGGCCCGCGCTGGCATCGATCGCCAGATCCGTCCCTACTCCATCCGCCACAAATCAATCACCGACATGCTCGCCGCCGGAGGTGACGTCGGTGCAGTATCAAAGATCGTTGGCCACAGCGACCCCACCATCACCCTGCGCATATACCAGGAGACCAGCTCCGCCCTCAAGGAACGTGCCGTCAGTGGCCTGACTGCAGGCCTGAAAGGCACTCCTGGTGCAACAAAGAAGTATCCCCAGGCAAAGAAAAAGAAACAATAATTCCAGCCATCTACCCCCTCCGCCGTCTGGCGTTCGGGACGCAGGGGTCGGAGGTTCAAATCCTCTCTTCCCGACCATAATACAAGGGTTTACAAAGGGCGGTGAGATCGCGAAAGCGGCAAGTATGTATCCCCAATGTAACCCCAAAGTTACCCCAGACGGCTATCATGCTGTTCTGGGGTATTTTTTTGTGTATGTTTTGAGGCGTTGCAGGGGAATGCAGGAGGCGGGGGTTGTTTGGGGACCATCTCGTGCAACCCCACGACATGATACATGTCACCTCAAGATGTTGCCTTGTATGTCACAACAAGGGCCACCGGCATCGAGTCGCCGGTGGTCATGTCAATACTGCTGGTGAAGGTGTCGCGTGCCTTGGTGACCCGTGCCTGGTAGCTGATATCAGCCATCACAGGATACGCGCTGGCCTTCACCGTGCTGTTCTCGATGTCGGTGGTCAGGGTTGCTGTGCGGCCGTAAAAGGTCGAGGCGGAGACATCCCCAACCGGGGGAATGGAGAGGGAGACCGCCTCGGCGGAGGGGAATACCTGCTGATCAATCTCCACCGTGGCCGTCGTCGTGCTGAGGAGTTCGGCCTCTCCGCCATCGGTCGCCGACACTGAGAGGATCTCGGTGTCGGTATCGTGGTAAATCAAAAAATAGACGACCGTGCCCGGCAGGTAGCTGGTCGGGAATTCTCCATCGTCGTCCTTATGCCGTGGGTCAATGGCCAGCGAAACGCTGCCCGAATCGTCACTCACCTCGTCGCCAAAGGTGAGCACCACGGTGTTCGTCATGGAATCAAGCATTATTCAGCCTCCTTCTCAATACCGAGCGCCACAGTGATGCTGTAGTCGTGCTCGGTGATGGTCTCAGTATAGCTCCAGTAGCGGCAAATTCCCCGCCACGTCCCGCCTGACTCCTCAATCTCCAACAGACTTCCGGTCGCAATGTAGCCGATATCAGGGCTGGTGGTGGAAACGGTCTGTCGTTGTGAGCAGTTGTAGTCCAGCTCGCCGATAAGCCTCGCTTTTATTGCGGCCGGTGCTCCTTCAAGCAGGTCGTCAGTAATATCATCCCCGGGCTTGTCTGCAGGCTGGCGGGAGAGGGTGGTTGAGGTGCTGATGCCGGTCGTTGACTCCGTTGCTTCAGTGAGCGGGTATTCTGGATAGACCTGCACATCCTCCGCCTGCGGGTCATTGACGTAAAACATGTAGTACCGGGTCGTGTACTCAAGATCAATGAGGGTGTTCAGCGCCGTGGCGGTGGTGATACTCGTCCCCGACACTGTGAGCGCACCCAGATCGTCCTCATCATAATCGATGGAGACTATCTCCGTGCAGGCATACTGCAGCGTGCCCACACCCTCAATGATCTCCACCTGCTCGCTGATCGTCTCCTCTGTGATCCCCTCATCCGTTATCGTCACCCATGACCCGCCACTGTGCAGCAGGTTGCAGCCGAGTTCCAGCGGCGTCCACACCTTCACCCTCGCGAGGGTAGACGAGATCTGTTCCCCCTCCAGAGATACTGACTCGCTGTCATCGTCAGAGGAGCTGGTGGTATAGGTGTAACTGTTGTAGCCGTCACGGTCGTCTGCGGCGACGTCGACGGTGAAGATGTCGTTGTTGTCTACCAGCGTATAGTCCGGGGTGGCCGTCTCGATGTCGGTGGTACTGATCGGGTACTCCGGACGGGCCAGCAGAACACCCCCCGGCGTCGTCTGGATAAGCCCGGCGGGAGCAGCGGCCAGCGTTTTCAGCGCATCGATGGGTGACGCATCCTCCATATAAGACAACATGTCCGCCGACAGGTACCAGGCAGGCAGATCCCACGTAATCTCGTGCGACCCGGCAAGTGTGGCCGCCACTGCTGTGGACAGCGCTCCCTCTTCCGGGGCTTCGAGGGCTGAGGCTGTCGGGAAGTCAAGCGAGATCGTCGGTGACACAAGGGGGATAATCCACGTCTCTTCGCCGTTCGTTGCCGTCCGCCTGCCCGCTTCTGGAGTCAAAATGAAAACCGTACCGTCCGGGATGGTGATCTCCACCACACTGATCCCCGTTTTGAAGAGCAACGCCACAGTCGAAGTGAGGATTTGCAACTCACCGACGCAGTGAAAAACGGTTTCGTCTTGCTCAAGGAACACCTGCTGAATAGCCGACGGCAACACCTCCTGCCCGTCCACAGTGACTGTGGTGGTTCCCTCCTGGGGAACAATCCCCCCAGGATCAATGGCAAAAAGCTGGCTGAATGCCATCTTGAACTGCTCCAGCTCCTGGATGGAAAACCGCTGTGTCAGTGCCTGCCGCATGGGCTCATCGGCGATTGACAGGGACTGCCCAAGGGTCATGCGCAACACGTCGAGCATAGTGACGGGCTGATTAAAGTTGTGCTGCACGCTCTCTGTATAGCTGATTGCCTGTTTGAGGACAGTACGCAGGGCAGGGCAGTCGGAGAGGTATTGGTCGAGGGTGGCCTGGACCTTTGCGCAGTCGCCGAGGGGTTGCGAGAGGACGGCGGCGAGGCGGATGCCGAAGGATTGGCTTAGGGAGATACCCCACATGGAGAGGAGGGTCAGGGGTTGCTCCAGCATGGCGTCAAGACGGATGCCGAATGGTTGGGTAAAGATCAGGGATGACAGAGAAACAGTCACCGGTGCGGCAGCGCTGTACGGATGCGTAGTCGGCAGGATGGATTCTATCCCGTGCTTCCATGCAAGATACCCTTCGACCTTTTCCCGGTATGCCTCATCGTGTATGATTATCTCTCCGATTATTCCGTCGTACCCCATGGCTGGATAATCAAGGGTTCCCCCGAACGTTGTCTTAGCCCTGGGGTCAACGCCATCGGCAAAGGAGTCCAAAACAAAGCTCAGTATTATCGTTCCGCCCGTGCTAATAGCATTGTATGCTATTATTTCCGTCGACAAGTCAGTCAAAGACCCGTTGATATAAGATGCGGTGGGTTCCCCAGTCAACGAATATCTAAAAGGGCTGCTGCTGCTTTCCGACTCAACCCAGAGGAGTGGATATTGCCCATAAAGTCCCATTAGCGAGAAAACTGTTGAAGATGTTTTCAGCGCAAATGTAACAGTGATGGGAGTTGTTCGGAGCAGCCCGGGAACATAAAACCCCTCCTCGTCAATAAACGATATTCCGCTCGACACCAGGTCTGGAGTCCCCTCAACTGTCAGGACATGCGCTTCGCTGCTCTTATCAGTAATCGCTGTTATCTGGTCGGAGCTGTCCGTTGTTATTGATGTCGAGTCAAGAGGGTCAATCCATAATGCGGTTGTTATTTCTGCCGGAGTCCACGCACTCATTTAACACCCTCCATCCTGCTGTATCTGCACTTCCGGCACCCGAGAGCAACGAACCCCTCGGCGAGAGCAGCTGGGGAAGCGTAAAGTTCAGCTCCACATTCCGGGCAAAGTTGCCGTTTCTTTTCTTTTGGTTTCGTTGCCATCCCACTGTATTTTTTGCCACGGGCTTCAATGGTTTTTTCAATACTCAGTTTGAGAGTCGCCATGCTCTGCCCTTGTTGCCCTGCTGCTGTTATTATTGACAGGGCTGTTTGCAATTGTGTCGTGGTGTACGTTATCATTCTTCGCAACTCCATTCGTATAGTCTGCCACTGTGGTTAAACCTTTTGCTCCCCAAAAGACTATATGACAAACCCCAGGTGCAAAGATCACACGGCTCGTATCTCCCATCACAGTAATGAAGGGAGGCTGACTTAAAATACCACATCAAGTCTCTTTCCAAGGCTTCCCCGGATGCAAATTCTCCCCCTAACCTTTTATCAGTATAAAGACCAAAATCCAGTATAGGGCTATTGCCTGTGGCACCGTTTTCGATAGCCGTTGCGGTTGTATCGGCTTCCTCTGCACCCTTGCCGCTAATCGCATGCCCCAACCATCCAGTGCTGCAGGTATTCCACACAGGCACACTCATGCTCCCGTTTACAACCCTCTCAACAAGTTTGTATTTTCCATTCGTAGCTTCACCAAACGTTCTATAATAGGTATCTTCATAAATATTATCAGCAGGCTGCCCCCCAACCACACTTGAAGCAAACTGGTAGGTATATTCAATCTCCTTCCAATACCCCTCATCACTCCGGATACTCGCCGACAGGCTGGTACACCCATCAGTCACATACACATAATCCATCCCGCAAAAACTATCCTCAGCGTACAACCTGACACATCCACCCGCGCTGATAGTCTTCTTGCCATTAGCAAAATACGTTCCCTTTGCGCTGGTTTTCCAAGTGTATTCTTCCCAGTTTAATCCACCTTCCGCAAAAAGAAGAACAGAGCCCCCATGCGGTAAAACTTCCGGCAACGAATCTTCTACCCACGCGAGATCAGTTTCAACCTCATCACAACAATCCTTTGCATGCAGCTCCTGATTATACGTCGTCGTCCCGCAATCGCCGTCAGCAGGAGACACCGCCACGAATCGCACCGCACCCGCCCAGCTATCTCTATACGACTGCTTCGTCTCTTCACTGAGCGAGGCCCCGCCTGCGTTTTTGACCATATAGCTGCTGCAGTTTGGAAGGGTCATCCAGTGGGGGGGATACTCGCAACACTTCTCCTTATAAAATTCCGGGTCATTGATATCCCCGGTCTCCTCCCCGCAATCGACATAGCCCGCGAAAACATATTTATAAACGAACCCTGTGTACCCTGCCGCATCATACTCCCTGCTGTACAGATCAACGGCACTCTCCTGCACAGTATATGCCTGATTCCCCGAACACTGACACTTATACTCCTTAATATATATAGTCAGGATGTTGCCCGCCGTGTCGTCATCCTTTATCGTCCCGATAATACTCGGCTCACTGCAATACTTTTCCTGCAGCTCTGCCAGCTCCTGCATGTCGGAGTCGGTCGCTGGCGTCCACGTCAGCATATCACTCGCACCGGCCTGGAAGGCGTAGAGCGTTACCTCCGCACAACTGAAAGTGGTCGACCCATCCGCCACCGTGCCCTTCATCGGGCTGGAAATGGTCAGCTGGTCACCATTGGTCAGCATGTTGATAATAATCGTCCCGGAACATTTAGTCGACCAGAAGAGGGTGTTGCCGGTGCGCTGAATCTTCGGGGCGGGAGTAACCGAACAAACCATCCAGGAGGCGGTGCAGGTTATGACTGGTTTTCCGATAGCGAGGGTGGTGGTTTTTTCCACCGCCTTCTGCTCTGTTATGTTATCGGTGATGCGGACCTGTGATTTTATCGTTCCGCCCTCAATCTGCAGGCGATATGGAGTGGTCGGGTCGGACTGGTAAACATAAACGGTGGTTGTTACCGTACTATGCAGAAGATCCTTGTCGCAGAGGTCAAGATCGAAGGTTGACTGTATCGCGGCCTCGATCTCATCATCTCCCGGCTGCTCTGTCTCTTCCGTTTCCTCCACCAGCGTATATTCATCATCGCATGGATCGAGATCATAAACGGCATCGACAACATTCGCGGCCTCCGTCACCGTCACCGCGGCGTCATCGCTGGAGTCGTCCTTTTGCTCCAGAGATATCCACACATCTTCCGTGGTTGCATCGTCGGCGGGAATCTCCCGGGTAATGGTCAGGCTGGCTGTATTGGGCATTCCTAATCCTCCACGTGTGTCGCTAAAACTTTACCGTTGCATGTGCTGTAATAGACGTCCAGAGTGTGAGGCGGATTAAGAATTATAGGGTTCTTTCGCTCGCCGCTGTCCGGGCAGACTGTGAGCATGGAAGAGACGCAGTCCGGCAGCTCCAGCGTCAGGCTGGCACTCTGCTCTTCCCATTCGTCATCCACCTCACAGAGCCACGTAGCGAGGACGGCAATGGACGGCTCGTCGAGAGTCATCCACACCTCTTTTGTTTCCCGGGTGATCTCGTTACCGTTATTATCAACAGTGATAACTGTCTTCTCCGGCGTCCGGTCGAGGTCAAACTGCGCATTGTATTTATAGGCCATGGCTGTCCCCGTCACCCGGAAAACCGTGGTTACTGCTTGCGACAGGGTGAGGGTGGAGCCGGAGAGTGTAGCGGAAACAGTGACCTGATTCCCCTCCGCGTCAAAGGCCGGAATCAACTGCTCAGCGCTGCCCGTCTCAAAGTAATAGTCAAGCTGGACAGTCGTGGCGGCGGTGAACACCGCGTCAGTGGTGCGTGCTGCACTGCTCCTGATAGGATCGCTCAGGGTGACACCACTGGCGGTGACAGTAAAGTCCAGCCCGGGAGTGGACGGCATGGCGTAAAAGGGGAGTGCTACATGCAGGACACCCTCATCATCATCGTCCCAGTCCACATACGTGCAGGCAGATTTGAGGACGGTCCACGCACTTTCGCCACTGCGTGCGGCATTGACCATATCAACAATCTGCGACATGGTAACCGTATCGCTGCCAGTGGCGAAATCAGGCTGCTCCAGAACCAGCGTCGGGCAGGAGGATGTCGTACTGTCGTCATCCTCAGCGGCGCGGGTGATAGTCAGACTTGTGGTTTGCATTTAGTATACTTCCTGCAAGCAGTAGTCAATATTGATCGTCTTGTCATCCTTGCTGGCGGTCGGCGGTGTCCATTCATCATTTGGGATGCTGTTGAGCGTTGTGCTCCACGTATCATCCCCGTCGGTCAGCGCATCCGATGCCGTGGAGCTTGGAGTAACCTCCATGACTCTTACACCACCGTTCCATGTTGCCCAAAAGTAGCAGGAGGTGAGCCCTTCGAACGCGGCGATACGCACTTTTATCTTGCGGATAGTGGTGGTGTAGGTAACCATCAGCGTCCCGTACACCGCCTCGCTGAGCTCCAGGGACTCCCCATCCACAGTGACCGAGGGGGAGGAAATAACCTCCCCTTCGCTGTTGTAGCAGATGCCCTTCCATGTCCTGGCAATGATCGCATCAGGCGGCCATGACAACGTCGCCGTGTCCGTCATGGCAAAGGTAATCAGCTGGCTGGTGGCCCGGAGGCTGCGGGTTTCGCTGAGAATCTCCCCGGGACCGATGCCGTATCTTACGGCGAGGCTGGCCGGTGAGCTGGCGAGATAGACAGTGGTGGTGTAGGTACCGTCACTGTCGAGACCAGCTTTACTGGTAACGCTGTCACCGTCGGAGAGGATATGCGACAGCGCAGCGGCAAGGTCAATCGCTGAGATAAATGTGCCAGACGGCTCGTCCTGACTGAGCCACACCTCCCCCCAGCTTGAGGTTGACTCGTCAGGGATCTCTCTGGTGATGGTCAGCTGTGCGGTGGAGGACATGGCGGGTTACGCCACAGCCTCACTCTCGCCGTTGAAGACAAGGGTGGAAGAGTTGTTTGCCAGGCTGGCCGTGCCTGCAGGGATAACCAGCACCTCACCGATCGGTGCCTTTGCCGGGGTAGTGGAGAAGACAAAGGTGCTGCCAGCGGTGGCGGCGGTGATGGAGTTGGCGGCAATGGTAAAGAGAGGGCGGGTGACGTTGCTGTTGGACGGGGCAAATTCGGTGGAGATGGTTCCCGCTCCGCAGCCGCCGTAGCTCGCACCGGCGACGATGAAGTTGGTGGTATCAGAAAAAGTGCCGGTGAAGGTGTCGAGGATGGTGCCTTTGTTGTCAACTTCGACTGGTTTGGCGGATGTATCCCATGTTACACCGGTGAGCGTCGGGTCGGTCACTGTTGGCTCCAGAGTGTCACCAAGGGAAATGACCCCCTGCACCTTTGCCCCGGAGGCGTAATCTGCGGAGATTGTCTCGACGGTGGTGATACGTGCGGCAAGTGTGCCTGTGGCGGTCACCGTGTCGATGGTGAGCTCTTCCTCGTTGCCACTGGTAGAAGATGCGGTGGCGAGATCGGTGATGTTGATGGTCATGCCAGCCCGAAAGATTGGCCATGTGCCGCCGGGGAGTAATCTGGCATCCTTAACCGTGACATCGATAGTCTGGTCATCAGTGGACACCGCTGCGGAGGTGTAGGCAGAGCCGAAGCAGTTCGAGGATGTGAGTTCAGCAGCGAGGGCGGTGTCGTTTTTTGCTGTGGCGTAGGCAGAGGGCCAGACCAGGACGAATTCAAGATCGCCAGAGGTGGGTGCGAACTGTTTCACCGCTGGCGTGATGAGAGAGACGTTGTCGGTGTTTTTGATGCCGAAGTATATTTTTGTATAGAATTTTGCGCTTGCTTTGCGCTGAGCAGAGGTGACGTGTTTGAAGACGTTCTGCGCCGCTCCGCTGGTGATCGTTGTATCTGTGGGGCGGCCGTCGGTTTCCGACGTGTAGGCCGCGAGGTCTGTATCTTCCATTTGTTTTCCTTTTGTTTATCCCGGAAAAATTACATCATATAATGAGGCATATTCTTCACGGAATTGTAATAGCCGACGAGGGCCTCAATTTTATTTTCGCGCTGCCCATATCCCGCCCCCGGCAGACTCGCCCAGATGCCGCTCACTCTTTTGATGGCCCCGGCGATGTCTCCGGACTCTACCATTTTCACAGCGCCACGCTCCTCAATCAGCTGGATTGCTATGGCCCGCTGTGCCGGTGGGGAGAAGTCATTGAGGTGCAGCTTTTTGCGGTAAAAATCGTAGGTCCGTTCAAGGATCTGGAACGGACCAGCGGCGGTAGACCACAGCGTGGATGACAGCTGCACTGTCACGCGGGGGTGATCGTGCAGGTTGCGGGCTTTAATGACATGCCCTGGCCTGCTGCCTGCAATGATCGAATAGCCCTTGTCTTTGCGGTGGACCAGATCGCCGAGTTCGCTGAAGGCGATCATGGCCAGAAAGGCCTGCATGTTATCCATAGTTTCACTCTTCCTCCGACGCGGTTTCGGTCGCACTGGTAAAAAATCCGATCTTTTTGCCGAACCACACGATTCGATCGGCGAGCACTGACGCCACTTTTGCAATCGTCGTAGTATCCGTTTCGCCAAGTTCTGTTGCCGCTGCAGAGATCGAGCTGACCATCAGCTCTTTCTTGAATACGCCAACGTTCACTGCTGAGAATTCTTCTTCGATTGCCTTCACTGCTGCGATTGCCTTGGGAAGAAGGGTCAACACCATCATCGCAATTTCAAGTATTTTGCTCATTTTGTTCCATGTCCCGGGTTGATGAATTTCCCCCGGCGGACATATTCCACCGAGGTATCTGTTTGAGTTGCGTATATCTCTTCGATCTTTTTTTGTGTCTTTGCTGCTGCGGATCGTTGCGCCGCGGTCCCGAGGCCGAACAGCATGCCGTATCCTGCGGCGATTACCTCAACGGCTTTGTCAGGGTCGGCAGGCAAAAAAGAGTACTCCGGGAACGCATACGAGATGGCAATGGCGATCCCGAAGAGGATCTTACCTGCCGCGACGATATATGTTTTCTTGCCGTCCAGCAGCCGGCCAACAAGCTTCAGCCCTATCTTGATCAGTATTTTGTTCATTTCTTCCCCTTGACCACCTTTCTCATCCAGCGAAATATACTAGAGAGAGGGATCATAAAAACCCGGGGTGCATGCTCCGCAGGCCCGGTATCGAGTCTCTGATTGACCTTTCCCTCCGCATCCGAAGCCCTCCATGGAGCAGGGGAGTGACGGAAGTTCATCTTATTCACTGGTGATTTTTTCAACTGCAGCAGTCTCGACCTCGGCAACAGACTCTTCTTCCACAGTACCCACCTCCGTCTCTTCCTCTTCAGCAAGGGTCTCTGTAGTTGTCGTTGTGGTTGTGTCGCTGCCGCTCTCTGAAAAACTTTTGGCTACATTCGCGACCGTAGCGCCTGCAATAGCGCCAAGAGCCACGGGAGTGACGGCACCGATTATCTTCGACGCGCTGTCGGGTGTCTCAACCGCTATCATCGGAGTTTCTGCGCGATCCTTGCCGAATGCCAGCAGGGCAAAAACAGCCATGTCATCGCCGCCGTCCGGTGTTTTTGCCGCTGCCTTAAGTGCTGCAAGTCCGAAGCGTGTCTGAGCAACCCGCTGGTCTGCGTTGTTCTTTGCGATAGCAATATTCGCTGCATTTACGCTGTCAACGTATTTCCCATAATCCGCACATCCGCCCATCAACAGCAGCATCGGTAAACACATTCCAAAGATTCGTTTCATTTTTTCTCCGTTTTTTCCGCAGGCAGCCCAAGAAAAGAGGCTGCCCGTTGGCATGTATACCTTTTCAGCATCCGAGCCGCGTCTCGTGATATCAATCCACCGAGAGCACATATAATATTTGTCTTTTCGGTAGAATATTCCTGCAGCTGGCAGACAAGGGGTGCGAGATACCCTCCGATAAATACCGCCAGGAACACACTGGTAATTAATTCAACCCATTTGTATTTCCCGCTGATCAAAAAACTGGCAATACCGCCGAGGGCCGCGACAGAAAGGAAAGTAAATTTTTCGTCCCATTGTGAAATAACCTTTGTCACAATATGATGGAGCTGTTCAAGATCAATCATTGCCTTTTCCCCACTGTCATTTTATCTTCCCGCCCAGCCACCACAAACATCCGACCGTTGATACCACTGCATATACAGCAACTGCCGTTATTTCCATGAGCAGCGGAGCAGCACAGTCGCTGCGATCCGCACGATGATATACCCCGGACAGTAACTTCCAGTCTGCTTTTAGTTTCAGAATTATCGTGCCGGCGGAATATGCTGCGTCATGGTCATAACAGAGATCCGTTATATCGACACCCCAGACTGTGTCCCAAAATCCTGAGCAAAAGGTTGTTACGCCGTTATCCCCCCATCCAGTAAACAAAGGCATTGTTCTCTCCCCCCTCGTTGTTTTGTTTCTTATCCCGAAAAGGAGAAGGGTTCAATGCAATCCCCAGCCGTCCAGACGGCATATTCCTGAAACAATCGTTCTTGCATCTCTGTCCAAGCGTTTGTTACGCTAATCAGTGTAGTGGCTGTTGCCTGTATCCAGCTGTCATCCGCCAGCTTCCACGGAGTCGAGGCATCATCAGAGATATTGTTATTGATCTTGTACGCCAATGTTCTGTCAATTAATTCTCGGGAGCCATTCGGGCCCGCTTCGTAATCCCAGGTATTGCCGTCGGGCGTTGTGATATATTTGCAGCTTTTGATAGAGTTTCTTAGCCTCTTTGCAGCTGCCATATTTGCCATGATCGTTGGGATACAATCTATTTCGTCTGAGTCGGTCACCAAAATAAACTCTATCTCCTCTGGCCCGGGGGGCACGTCGGCGGCAACGTAGTGCCAATCGTCAATCACTCCGAGGGTTTTAACATCGTCGGAATCTGTATGCTCAGTCACTGTGCCAAACGGGCCGACTGTAACAATCGGCAAATACTTATATATGTTCATCTATTCTCCATTATTTTTTGCATATACGCTATCGACTGTGTGCCTTTAGCGTGGCCGAGATAGCTCACGATTGCGGGTGTGTCATTATTCAGAACCGCTTTTTTGAATCTGTAGAGTATGTACTTTCGTACAAGCATCTTATTCTGCCAGATTCGATACCCGCAATAATTCGTTCCTCTTTTTATCTTTGCGATTCTCCATTTCGAGAGCGACATTTTCAGCGTATCATGCAAATACTCTTCGATGATATGCTTCAGGCGCTTTGCCTTTTCGTTCGTCAGGCCAATAATCAAAGAATCATCTACGTATCTGACATACATTTTTTCTTTTAGATCTCGTTTTATAAAATGATCAAGTGGGTTTAGCACTACCAACGCGAGTATCTGAGAGAGAAAATTACCGATAGGGATACCGACTCCATTGCAATCATTACAATTCAAGAACTTAAAAATTAAATTCAGGAGCCTCCTGTCTTTTATCTTGCGCTCAACAAGTTCTTTCAAAATACCGTGATCGATTGAATAAAAAAACTTTTTAATATCAAGCTGAAGATAATACTCATCCGGGGAACATGCCCTGAAGTATTTCTGCGCCTGTCGCGCGGCTCGTTGTGCCCCTCCACCGATCCTGCATCCATAGCTCTGATCTATAAAACTGGCGTCAAACTTCCAGTATATTGCTGAATATACTGCGTGCTGAACAACGACATCCCGAAAACTCGGAGCAAATATAACCCTCTCTTTCGGCTCACGAACTATAAATGTTTTGTATTCAGCCGGGGAGTATTCTTCTAGCATGAGCTCGTTGTGCAGGCTGAGGATATTAGCCCCCAGTGATTGCTCAAAATTAACAACATGTCTTCTATTTTTCTTCCCTTTTCTCGCTGAATTAAAAGCAGAGTAAAGAGAAGGGATACTGACAACATCATCAAAGATATTTCCAATACGACAAGCCATAAACTGATTTTCTCCGAAAATACTCAAAAGCCCATGTTGATATTATTTCCCTTGCGGTTGACGCCACATCCCTATTCCCAGTTTTTGCTGTTGCAATATCAGGTGGTGGAGATAGTCGGCAAAGCGGAAACCCACATTGTTGTTCGCATTCGAACGGTAATTGTTCAAATTCCGCGCACAGCAGCCCGCGTTCGAACCATTGTCCCAGTTCCCAAAACAAATCGGGGTTGTAATGTGGCCGCCAATATTACTTCTTAATTCTCAATTTTTCTTTCCACTCATCAACATCTTTACATATTTTAACCAGCGGTATAGAAAGATTAAGATGCCTTTTCGCTGCAACGTCTTGATCTTCTCCGTTATACAACAGGTATCCCATATCATAGGCGAGGTTTACAAGCGCACATATCTGATACAACAAAACAGCCAATTCTGTTACCGCTGTTTTATTGTAATACCTGCACTCACATTCCATCAGTTTCGAATAAAAAGAATACATCTTCTCTTTAAGCTCTTTTTGCAATCCAAAACGTTCGTGTTTCGGAAAGTGGTTTGATGTTATGGTTAACCTTTTTATCAGTCGTCTCGTATCCTCCCTAATCTCAAATGAATTGCTCATTTTAAAAATCCTTAATATATGAGAAGCTAAGCGCTATCGCGTTAGCTTAACTACCAGGCAAACGACCATAGGCGGCAAAGCGGAAACCCACATTGTGGCCCGCATACGAACGGCAATCGCCCCAATACCGCGCACAGCAGCCCGCGCTCGAACCATAGACCCAGCTCCCAAAACAAAGCGGGGCGCAATTCGCTCGGAAATATGCGTAACAGTAGTCATTCCCGAATAAATTTGTCCCGCCGAGACTGGCCTGGCTAGCGGGCCAGAGGACGGCAGCGGCTTTATATCCGTCTGTGTCAATATCAGTATCATTTGACACAGACATTGCAGACCCTCCCCAGCGACTCGCCACAGCTGTAACTCCTGTAACAACTGTGTCATAGAGATCTGCAATATGCGCAGCATCGCCCCACACATCCAGCGCTCCGTTCCACCCACCTGTCAGCGTTGCGACATCAACAGTATCTTTGAGAGTATAAATGCTACCAGCCTCCAGCACTGTTGTATCTGTCGCTGATGTCCCCGGCTGCGTCATGCCGATTAACACTTCGTAAACATTTCCGTTTACGTCTGAAATCCCCCCGGATTGCCCTGTGTGTGTGCAGCGTTTAGGATACACACAAGATCCAGTTTTGCTTTTGTTTATGTCTCCTGAATACGTCGTAGCATCGCACATCTCAAACGTACATGCTGCATCATTAATATCCGCAGGAGCAGTTCCGGCCCCAGTGTTTGCCCCTTTTGGAAAATTAGTTGTCCCCGTCAAATCCAACCATGCGCACGCATCAGTATCAGTTGCAGCCTGCGCATGAGCAAGTTGCAGCTCCGAAATGCAGGCGGCCTGCTGTGCGGTAATCTCATGACAGCCATCATTATACGCTGTTGCAAGATTAACGCAGTCGGCATAAATGCCAGACCCCCCGAACAATGTTGAGTTTGTGTATGTCGCACCGGCTGTCAATGAGATGGGGGTGAGCCCGACTTTTGAGCCAATCCGTCCGTCGTCATTCCCGCATTTATACTTCATCCAAAAGAAGCCCTTTTTCAGACCCCCCTGCCGAAATGCTTGCGGGCAGGAATATCCATCGGCAGCAGCGGTGGCGAGATCGGGGTAAGCTGAAAAAGGAAGTATGTCCAAGGCCTCAAATGAGTAGTCTGCATACCGAGGGGAATCAACGGACCCTTTGCGTCGCCAGTACGCAGGAATATACGACCACACGTCTCCATCAGTAGTCTCGTAATCCCCCCGCCGCTCATGCCCCGATGTCGTCGTCCCGAAAACCTCAGACAGCCACGCTGGAATGTTCGCGGGGGTTGTCGGCCCGAAGCCGAAGTCCAGTTCCCCTTGCACGCCGATGTTGTCGTAGAGGTCAACAGCATCCTGCAGAGCTGTAACAGCATCCTCAATCTTTATCTGGTTGCGAATAGCTTTATCTTTTTCGGTCTCAAACGTGTTTTTAACACCATCAGTGTAGCCACAAGCGGGCCGTTCTAATTCCAACGTCATACGTCATCCTCCCTAACATACCCACTGCAGCTGATAATTCGAGCGCATGGAATTTCATCATCTGCATCGTAGTTTTTTTGTTCTATCGTAGGTGGGATCCCCCCGAAAGCCCCCGGAAATGGGCTGGGGAAAGCAGGAGGAAAAGTCAATCCAAAGGCAGGAGGAGGCGTCATACAGTCACCTCTCCTGTTGCCCCGACACTCACAAGCCCATCAGTTTTAAGTTTGGTCACTGTCCAGACAATCTCCCCTGGTAAATAAGAGGGGATAGAATTCCTGTTCTTCGTTAAGAAGACTTTTCCTTCTCCGCAAGTTGCCGGGCCGGGGACCCCGGAAGGGCCTGTCCGCTCGACTTCGACTCTTTCCAGACCCTGCAATCCATCAGCAAAGAGGGCAAAAGGGCCCGTTGATGTAAACGTCTTTGTTGCTGCCAGCCTCGTCTCAGCAATGAGTTCTTCCATTTTTCCCTCTTCTTTATTTTTTTATCGTCGAAAACGTATTAGTCAGTTACTGCAAAGGTCACACTGCCCGTATAGATATCAGTCTCCTGCGGGTTGCTGCGGGGGAAGAGCTGGGCAGTGGCAATCCCGTCAATAAGCAGGACCACTGTCCATGACGCATCGTGGACAGTGAGGGTGTGCGTCTCCCCGTCATTCGCCCATGTTCGCAGCTGGTCAATCTGTGCCCGTGTCCATCGGCCAAAGAGTCTGCTGCCGGACAGGGTGCTGGTCAGGGTCAACTCTCCGCCACCGGAGGCACCGCGCTGCGGGGCCAGGCGATTGCCAAGGGTCCGCCGATCACTGCCCGGCCGCTGGCCGACAGTGTGCAGTCCAGAGAGGATAAGGTTTTTATCAAGTTCGAGAGTATCAACGAAGATTCCTACCGTCATTTCGAGCTCCTCCGGGTACGTCGATCAATCTCGGTTGATATGGCATCAGTCAACTGGCGGATCTTGCTGCGGGTCAGGGTGTCAATGCTGCCGCCCGCGTTAATGGTGATATTGACGGGGGTGCTGTACACGGCACCGGCACCGGCGGTGGCCGCTGATCCGACAGGGGAGTAGCTTGCCACGCTGTTAATCTCTCCGCCAGTGGCACGGTGGATGACGTTGCCGAAGCGGGTGGAGAGGATGCCCATCAGGGCGCCCCAGTTTTTGGTATTAAAGGCGTGAGCTGCAGACGTTCCTGCTTCTTTGACAGCACCTTTGTTGATCATGTATTCACCGTCTTCGCCGAGGATCCGTCGCCGGTCACCACCACCGTAGCCGGGCAACCAGCCGCCGCCGAGCATGTTGCGAACCCCACCACCAGCAGCCAGCCGCTGCACGCCGACAAGGCCGCCGGTCGCCTTACTCTCAACAGTCTTCACGTTGATGTAGACGGTGCGGGTTTTAGAGACGATCTTCTGGATCTCCTCTTCGACCTTCGCCAGCTGAGTTTTTGTTTCGGAGTGCATCTCCTTCCAGCTGGTAAACCATTCTTTTTCAAGGTCGGTGAGGCCTTTTGACAGATCAGCAAATCCTGCCGCCTCAATCAGTTTGTCGGCGGCAGTGGCGGCCTCAGTCTGCATCTCTTTCAAAGCAGCGATGGCGCCGTTGGTGTTCTCTTCGTACCCGGCCATGGCCGTTTGCTGCGCCTGCTCTGCAGAGACAGTCACCCTGCCGTTCTCCGTTACCTCCGTGTTCAATTTGGCATAAGCAGCAGCAGCCTTGTCGCTGTATGTTTTTGCCTTTTCCCAGTCTCCAGCGGCGGCGGCCGTATCGGCGACGGCGGCATACTCCTCCGCCTCCTTCTTCATGTCGTACCATGCGCTGGTATCGTCCATGGTGGATCGAGACATATCGCGCAGCTTTTCGGCAGAGGTCATCTGGTACTGAGCAATCTGGTCCTGATACCCCTTTACCGCCTGTACATAACTGCGGTATTTTGCTTCCATGTCCTTCAGGGCATCGCCAGTGGCCTCCTTCACCGCTGTCGCAGATTTCTTCCCGGCAGCCGTCACTTTATCGTGAGCGGCAACCCACTTGCCTGCGGCTTGATCATAAACGATGGTGTGGTCTTTTATTGCTTTCTGCCAGTCTGCGAGGGTTCTAATGTTGACGCCAGTGGCCGTGCCAATGGCCTGCACTTTGCTGAGGAGTTTATCGTTCAGGCCGTTGTTGTATACCTGCTGCGCGGCGTTTTCCGCTTCGACTTGCTTCAGCTCGCGGTAGACACTGATCAGCTTGGCGACAGCGGCTCCGGAAGCGAGGATCGCCGTCAGCAGCGCAGCCCATGGCCCGGCAACGAGGACGACTCCGGCACCAAGCGCTTTAACTCCAGCAAGGGTTGCGCTCAGCCAGCCAACGAGGTTGGCCCCTGTCATCGCCAGCACCGCCGCATTGATAGCGGCAAGTGGCGTCAAGACCAGTTTTGCGGCCGCAACGAGAATGATCAGTTTCCCTGCCCATTCGCCTGCTGTGAGGATGGCCTCCTTATTGTCAACAACAAATCTTGCCGTCGCAGCAGCGGCCTTGATCATGTCTGCCGCAAAATCGCCAACGGCTTCAGCGTTGTTCCCCACCAGTGCTGCAATATCACTAATGGCCTTCGCCAGGTCCTTATTATCGGCTACAGCATTGTTTATTTGCGTGGAAAGAAACATCCAGGCCCCGCTGAGGGTTTTGATGGACTCTTTGGCTTTCCCGGAAACACCATCAGACTGCTCCAGCAGGATGTTATATCTAATCTGTGCCTTCTGCATGTCGGTGAGGTCTTTCCACGCTCCCTGCATTGCACCGCTGGCTTCATACCAGTTTTTTACATACGTTTCGTTCAGCGTTAGACCAAGAAATTCCGACGCCTCAGCCTCACCCCGCAGGGCAGCAGTGACCCGCTCGACAGCGTCAACAAGAGTTGTCTTTCCTGCGGCAAGATCTGCGGATCGTTTAATCACCTCCTGCATCTGAGACGCCTCAAGCCCCAGCCGTTTAGTCATATCAACTGTTCTGCTGGCAGCCTCTTTAAGATCCGTGCCGCTGTACACCTTCAGCTCGTCGCCCATCGCAGCAAGAGCAGAATTCCACTCCTGTATACTGCCAATATCCTCAAATTCCCGGGTTGCAGATTTTAAGGAGCTCTCCAGCTGGAAGGCTGCAGTATCAGCGGAAAGAAGAATCTCCGCAGTTTTACTGAGTGCCTCCATCCCTGCATACGCCCCAACCAAACCAGCCACCGCCCTGGTGGCTGACGCCATAATCGAGGAGGACGAGGTCAATTCACGGTTAAAGGCTGTCAGTCCCTTCTTCGCGGTGGTGATCTTCTGCCATCCCTCAGTTTTTGCAGAGAGCAGGAACTCAAATGTCCGTGTTGCCGCCATAATTCCTACTTTTTAGAAAGTTCTTCCATCGTCTTCATTAAGCTGTCGGATGATCCGGCAGACTTCGGCGAAGGGGTATTCCCAAATATTGGTGAATCCCCAGATGATAAGAGAGACAGCAGCGCGTTTAAGCCAGGTGTGCTCTGGATCGTCTCCAGCTGCGCGACCTTGCGCATCTGCCCCACTGCCTCGACGACAAAAGGGTTGAGTTTCTCAGCCTCGTCGCACAAGGTTGCCAGCTCCTCCTGGTTGAGATCGAGATCAATGATGTCCTCGGCGTTCATGCAGACAATCGCTTCCAGAGCAGCAGAGGGCAAGCGGGACTCCCCGCAGACCCAGTCCAAAGTCTTCGGTTCTTTCTGCTCACGCATGGAGGTGAGCAGCTTGTCCATCTCCCGCAGGGTGAGCTGGCGGACCTGCACCTTCTGCCCGCCGAGATCTATCTCTTTAAGAGTGCGCATCAGTTTCCAGTCTCGTAAACTTCAAAGGCCGCGCTGCCGTCAGAGGGCAGGATGGCGGTGAATGTTACGGCTACCTCCGCGTTATCTGTCCCGACCAGAGAAAAGCCTGAGGCGGTGGCAACAGAGGCCCTGGCAACTTTCACCAACTTCTCTTTGTTGTCAAACTGGTTGACACCACGACCGAGGAGGCGGACGAATTTGCCGGGGCTGGTCCCGCCAGTGATCTTGCTGCCACTTTTGGCGTCAATGGTATAATCGGCAGTGTACGTCCCTGCCGTGCTGATCTCCACCAGACCGAGCGCTGGTTCGATAACAGAGTAGAGATCCGTATCAATGGCAGTGCCGGAATCCTTAATAACAACATCAGAGACACCGAGCGCTCCGAGGTTGACAATCTCACCGGCAGCAACAGTGCCCAGATCCTGTGCGGCAACCGTCGACTCTGCAGCAATATCATCGACAGCATCACCAAGGAGTTGCAGGGCCATGGTGCTGAGGTTGTGGCGGTCGGCAGTGGCGGGGATGGTTGTCGACCCCGGCTCCGTCATTGAGTCGGCGTTTTGCCCGTAGTCACTATTCATGGTGGAGGTGACATCCACCGTTTCAGCGGAGGGTGTCAGCTCAAAGCTGGTCATATTGCCAAAAAGCTGAACAGGCCCGAAGGTGCCGAGGGCAGAGTCAGTCTCGATTTGATAGTACAGGTTGATACTGCCCCTGTATGCGGTTATTGGATTCATTTGTGGAGCTCCTAATTATATGTATTGAGTACGGGTAAACGTGCAAAGGTCAGTTCAGCAGCGATCAGGTAGTATCCGGGGCCCGCGGGCTGGTCTCCGTTTTCATCGCCGATCTGCCAGGTAATCCCTTCCAGAGCAAAGGGGCTGTAATTGCAGCAGGATCCCAGCTGCCGGACGGCGGCCACGCCTTCGGCAACGACCCCCTCAGCGACAGCGGTGTCATCAAGGAGGTAGTCTCCATCAGCGTCAACTGGGGAGTAGAGCCCAACGATAACGATAAGGGTGAGCCCGGCATTGGTTCTGGTATCACTGCCGGTGGTAATTTTGGTGGCGATAAAGGGGTAATCATCACCCTCTCTGGACGGCATCCGTTTTGCACCATAGCCGAGGCGAAAGGCCCGGATAATGCGGTCGCCCTCTGGAGCTGGCCACACCTTGTCTTCAGTGATCTCCCGCCAGCGGGCTACGACGTTTTCCTGCAGTGTTGTTGTTTCCATTTTTTTATCTCTTATTCAAATCCCGGCAGGATATCGGCTTTACTGAGAAAGTATTTCGCCGCGCTGGCGATGTTTTTTTTCTGTTGCGTTATGGTATAGGCATTCAGCTCGTCACTGATATCCTCATTGGCTGCTATCATGTTCACCGGGCTGGGACCGAACAACTCCTTGACGGGCAGTTGTTTACTCCCGCTGCGCTGGTAAACGCCGATATGACCACTGCCCATTTTAGAAACAAAGGCACCAGTGATCTGTTTACGATTACCCCGGCGCACCTCAACCTTGATCCCCGCCTTCGGAGTGTATCCTCCGTTCTTTGTGCGCCTGGTCGACGGCACTCTGCGGGGAGTGGGGAAGAAGTTCTGCAGCGCGATTCCCGGCGCGCCTTTGCCGTAGAGAGCTGCCTCAATCGTCCGCTGGCGTGCGCTTGCTTTGCGGATCTTTATCTCTTTTTTGACTGTCCCCACCTTTATGCGGTAGGTGGCGGCCACAGAACGGGCCAGAAAAGCCCGGGAGCTGGTGGCCGTCTTATTCGTTGCCGAGGCCGCTGCCTTCTCCAGCGCTTCCTTTGCCCCGGTAATGCCAAAGGTGAGCCGCCTCAGCTCGTCAAGATCACCAGAAATGGTATATCCACTCATCCCTGTGCCCTCTCAACTCGCAGCCGAATCGTTGCCCCTGCCCGGCGGTGGCTGATAACACTCCACCACTGTGCAGTTGTGGTTATCCCTCCAGCGGGAGCAAGAGACTGCTCCTCCTGCAGTGCAAGAGCGATGCGCTCCCCTGGGACATATTCCCTGGGAGCGCTCGCTGTGAAAAGATCCGTCATCGATGTCATGGTATTGACATACTCTGCAGACGGCTCAAAAAGGACGGGAGCAATCCACGCTGACACCGGGTCGCCGTTTATCAGCACGACAACACCGGTTCGCTCAATCTCGCATTGCACGTCAGCGGCAATCTGCTCGTTCTCACTCATCAGCCTGCAGCGGCTTCAACAGTGATAGTGATGCGCGGAGACCCCAGCCGCAACTCTGCGGTGGTGGCCGCTGCGAGTTCGGAGCGGAAGGCACCACCGACAGCGGTGTTGTCTGTTGAGGTGGTGGTCAGGTATTTGTTTGTTGCATCCCAGTAGAGCACACACCCCTGAGCAAAGGGCTCAGTGGCCTTTTTTGCCAGGGTCCATACTCCTGTGAGTGCCACACTGCCCGTCTCGTCGTCGGCGATATCAACCAGAGCCACTCCGCCGCCGAAGGCCGTGAGGGGGACAAAATCACCGCTCGCAATATCCGACCCGGTGCCGTTTGTGTAGGGGATGACATCTCCCTGCTGTATAAGATTTGTAGCCATTTGTTTTTCCTGTGTTGCCGCCTCCCATGTTCTTGGGAGGCGGTATTTATTTTTTTTAGCTGCGTTTTAGCCTGTTACGGCTGTTGCTTCTTTCCCTGCGTTTTTCCGGATACCAACCCAGTCAGAGAGCCCGGCACCAAAGTCATGCCGCACCTTGATCTTCAACCCGTCAGAGTCAAAGTCCGTGGCGGAGTCAACAAAAGGAGCCTCTTCGCCCTGCAGGTACGACACCTCAATGACGGGTGCCTGCCCGGGATGCGCCAGCAGGTACCAGGCATCTGCGTCGGCATTATCAAGATGCGGATCACAGATCGGTGTCAGGCGTCCTGCCCAGGGATTGATGACCCCTGCAGAGTAATCGGCTGTCGGCAGGGACGCAGAGCGCAGGATGATATCTGCAGCTGTTTCCATTGTTACCGGGGCCAGCAAAAAGGCGGCCTGAATATCAAGCATCTCTCCCCCCATCCCTTTCTGCATCCGCATCCCTGCGCGACCCAGTGCCAGGCTGTCGGAGTTGATGGAATCCGGAGACGTCTCCAGGTTATTGTGATCGACGTGGAACAGCGCCTTGCTGTCACTCATCGTCGGGTTGGATGTGATCAGACCATAGACGGCGTCTGCTTCCATGCGTCTGGCGGCAACACCGAAGGCGGAGGGGATGCGGGACATCGCGTTGAGATCGTCATTGATCAACATCTCACGGGTGATGTTAATGGCCAGTCCTTTAGTGATGACGCGGTACTTTTCACCGGCCTCCGAAAAGCTTGCCTGCTGATATTCCCCGCGCTCGTTCAGCCCCTGCAAATCTGGAGAACCGGAGAAGCGGAGCGGGTAGATATCGCGGAAGTCCACCGCCGGGGTGATGGAGACAAAAGGCATCCACGTCTGCGGCCACTCTGCATAGCTTGCCTGCAGGCGACGGTTGACAACATCCCCGAAGATCAGCGGCAAATCACTGGTACTCATTCCCCCGGCAAAGGCGCGGGTGGCCAGCTGCAGGCGGGAGAGGCCACGGGTATTTTCGCCATGTGCCTCAAGATGCTGGCGGACCATCTCCATTATCGTCGCACCGCGCAGGTCAGTCGCACCGGCGGCAGGCTTCTCGACGGGGATACCCAGACGCATACAGATCGCGTCAGTCATCGCCGAGCGGATTTTTTCCCGGCCATCGGTGCCAACCTGTGCGGAGTGAGCACCCACACCGAAGGGGGCGGAGCGCTGTTTGAGGCTGTCAAGGATCTGGCGGGCCGCCTGATCGGGAGTGCAGTCCGGGTTGTCAACGAGTTTTGCACGGACGGAGCCGTCAACGCCACCGGCGGCAGCGATGATCTCATCGATCTCACGCACCCGGGTGATCTCTGCAGTGTGCATTGCCCGCACCTGCTCGCGGACCTGGTCGGCAATACCTGTGCGCTGCTCAGACTCGGCAGGTGAGGCTGCAGAATCAGCTGCAGTATCGGCTGCTGTGTCGGTTGCAGTATCGGTTCCCTTGTCGGGCGGGGCGCCAGTTTCACTGCGAGTCTGCGGCCGGGTCCCCGGCTCAATGTTCAGCTCCACGCCGTCGGAGCGCAGCTGGTCGTACAGGGCCCATGCGTCAGTATTAGTTGCGCCCTTGCTCAGGCCGTTCTTTTCTAAAAATGCTCGTAATTTGGGATTCATCGTGTTTCCTGTGTGTTATGCAGCAGAGACCTTCGCGAGGCTGTCTGCTCCTATGGGTGTGAGGGAAAATTCTTTTAAGTGCCATTCGTAGCTCACGCGGATCGGGCCTTCAAAGGTGCGGCCACTGACTGCTGCGGTTTCGCCGTCGGGGATAAAAAGAGACTTAGTGACGACATAGCCAACACTGCCGTCAGTGAGATGGCGTTCTTTCACCTTTGTTTCAGTGCGCTGGCTTTTCTCATCGCTACAGAAGTGGACAATGCCAGTGACTGCGGGAAAGTCCCCGGCCATTGACTGCGCAAAGCCGTCAACATGCCCGAGGATATCATCCACCGACCATTGGCTGTGGCTGTCGAGCAGTGGGACCAGACCGGAAGCAGGTGCCTGCATGCCATCAGCAAGCAGAACCTCTTCCACAATCTCATCCAGTCCCCAATCGTAGACCCGCGTTGGAGCCTCCGTGGTCAATGTCCACACCATCTCGCCGTTCTCGGCATCTTCCGGAGGCGTAATGGGGAGTGCTGCCCGCTGCTGGTACGGGCTTCTTTTTTTTCTTTCAAACATTATTGGCCTCCTGGCCTGATTCTATTTTCAATCGTGCTGCCCGAACTTCTGCCAGCCGCGTCAATTTCAGCTCCTCTTCAATGAGGGTTTCAACGTTCATGTCAAAATCTTCCCCGTGCTGAGCGGACTGTTTGGCGTGTGTGCTCAGGCCCATGCCGATCAGTTTTTCACTGGCAGTGGCGTCGTTGGTCGGATCAACCCACGACCAGCCAGGGAAACCCGTCTCTACTGCCTCATGCCAGAGCAGCGGGTTTTTAAAGTATCCGGGCAGTGGAGAGGGAGCAGTCCCTGCCAGCATGTCGGCGGCGATATACCAGGCGTACACGTCGCGGCAAAACTGCTCATCAAGCACGTTCTGCTGGCCGCGATACCCGAGGCGTTCTTCCAGCGCTCCGGATCTGGCCGAGGCGTAGGAGCTGTCTGTGTAGTTGTTGGCAAAACCCTCAAACGACATACCTAAACCGGCAGACTGCCAGCGCTGGGAGTCCTTGACGAAGGGCTCATACTGGCTGCCAGGGTGCGCGGTGGGAGTAAACTGCAGCTCTGTGCCCGAAGGCAATTTCTGGATCATGGGGGAACTAATCTCAGTGGGTGCATCTGTTGCGCCGGTCTTCGCTGCCGTCGGCGTTGCCTGCCCACCAAGAGGCATACCCTGCCCAAGCTGAAAGGCGGGGAAGGTGGAGCGGAGAAAAGCGCCAAATATCGTCTGGATGCGGGCTTCGTCCATGGTGATGTGCCGGAAATCCTCCATGCGATATGCTTCCATAACCACTGCCGCCAGCCAGGCGATGCCGGAAAATTGGCTTATCCGGCGACGGTCCCAGACGTGGATGATGTCTGCGGCAGGGATCTTCCGAGTCTTCAGGGTTGTCCACGCGACCCAGTCACCGGGATGATGAGAAAGAAAGTGGTAGGTGACCGGGCGGCCGTTGCTGTTATACTCAATACCCTTGCGTGCGAGATTGCCGTTTGCCTGCGGGCCGTCGACGGTGGGATCGAGCATATCCGACTCCAGCAATTCCAGACGAAGGGGATTGACACCTGGAATGCTGAAGTCGAAACAGCGGTGGGCAAAACACTGGCCGTCAGACCAGAGGTGGCGAAGGACAAGGCGTTGTACGCCTTTCCACGTATCGTGGCCGGTGCTTTCGCAGTAGCGACGCCAGCGGCGGAAGGATTCCTGCCACTTGGCGTTGGCTGCTGCATCGATAACGCCAGCGGAAGTTTTAAATTTAAATTTTGGATTGATGCCGTTGCGGACGACGTTCTGGCAGATACGCTCAATGGCCCCGGAGATCAGGGGATTATTTTCCACCTGGTCCCTGCAGCGTGCCGTGATCAGCGGCCATGCCTTGCGGATGTCGGAGTCTGCAGAGGTCAGGCGGGGAGTGAAGTTGCGGTCGGCATCGCGGAGAGAGCCTGCCGTGTACGACCGGTAAAACTCCCGGCCCGCTTTATACCGTGCAGCAGCAACGGGGGAGACAAGAGAGATCACCTGCCCGATCAGGGCGGTGGTTGCTCTGTATATTTTCACGCCCGCCATACTATCTCCGACCTCCGAAGGCAAAGGCCTGAGCGTAGTATCCGCCGTTGTCTGCGGAGGGGGAACAGACCGCGATCTCAGCTTCGACGCGACGAAGTTGAGAATAGAGAGCGGCGAGGTCGCCCCGGCTATAGCTCATGCCGTCAGGTGAGGACCAGGACTGGCTGCCGCCCTCTATAGCTGTGATAGCATCGAGGAGGGACGTTTTTCGTTCTTGAAGTTCTGTTATTGTCATGCGCGAAGTATCGCATGTTTTATGGATGGAGGGGAGGGAGGGGTTACCAGCGCTGGTAAATTACCAGGATTTGTGGAGCTTTGGGAAGGAATTGGGGAGACGGGAGACGGGAGAAGGGAAAAGACAAAGCCCTGACTTCAGGAGTTGGAGTCAGGGCTGTGGTTGGTTCCGTTTTGGAACGTACCACCTCATAGATCAAAAAATGGTATTTTAGTGATACGTCTCCACAACCCATTCCAGAAAGTCCTCTTTTAACTCGTCATCCCACCAGCCGTCAGTATAGACATCACCGTTTCCGGCGATACTGCTCAGGATGATGTTGCTGTATTCGGAGACAACAGCCTCTGGCATGACGCCGTTTTGTTTACATCCTGCAACAAAGTCCAATATCTTATCGTTGAGTTCTTTGCTCATGTTCTTATCCTTTTTGAATCCCCGGCAACTCACGAGGAATCCTTGTCAGTTGCTGGATTGCCTCCGCCTCAGCAGGCAGGCCAGCAACAGTATCGCTGTGAGGGGGACTTTACGCCGCCCCTGCATCCACCCCTCAACAGTGCGTTTTGAGACACCGAGGTGATCAGCCAGATCCTGCACTGACCAGCCCTGCTCTTTACAGATTTTCTTCAGGGCTTCTGGCGGGGAGACCTCTTTCTCTTCCCCCGCAACGCTCTCTGTAAACGTTGCGGGGGTGGTGGCTGTTTGGATGGTGATCATGTCCTCTCCTTTAATTTTAATCATCTAAAATTTTTACAAGTTTAAGCTCACTTTCACGGCCCATCATTGGAACTATCGTTACGGGTCCTTGCTCGTCGGAGTCGTCGCATCCTTCATATCCCATTAAAACAGCACATTCTCCACGTTGGCCCTGTAACCACCAGGAAAGATCTGCTGTGCAATTCTCGCAATCCCACTCATTTTCTTTTCCCTGCAAAAGTCGTTCTGCAAAGATTTCGTCACACTCAAAATTCCGTGCGATACCTTCAACGATTTTCTCATCGTAAAGTTCCCATGCTTCAATTGTCTCGACCTCTTCCATCTCAAAAACATAAATCGATGCGTTTGATGTAAAATAAGCCTCTTCTGAAAAAAATAGGCATGAACCAGCAATTCCCCACCTGTCAATTTTAATTTCTTTATTCGGGCTTGTGTGAAACATGTTATTCTCCTTTTATTTTCCAGTCGGGGCCAATCCCCTCATCCTTTATGTCTATATATTACGCCAATAGCGTAAATTCCGCAAGAGGAAAATACGCTATTGGCGTAAAAAGATGAAGAAAAAACAACCCTGATTATCTCGGGATATATCCACCCCAGGAAAACCTTTTATCCGGGACACGGGAAGAACATGTTATGGGGCTTGCAGTATCCGGCCAAGCCGCAGTATGTGTACCGCCTCGCCTTCTGGTGCGCCCCATTCAGTAATCCCCAGTCCGCCCAGGTGTTCGCGCAACTCAACCAACATTGTGGGCGAGGCTGGGCTGTAACCATTACGAAACTGGATCGCGTCAAATTTCTTATTGTTCAACCTGCGGTTCCAGTACGGCTTTATCTCTCGGTATTCTTCACGCTTCTCGCCGCTGGCTATCATGTCAAACCACTGCTTTTTAAGCGTAAGGTGTAGCACTTCCATAGTTCGCCCCATAACAATGCAATTAAATCCGACTCCGCTTCGCTCCGCGTTTTATCGCGGGGTTATAGGCCCAAGCGGGGGCCAGGCAGGAGAGACAGGAGGATGCGCAGCGATGGGAGCCGAAGCCCTAACCAACTGCACGTCCAGCAGGTTTTTAAGATGCTGAGCAAGGAAATCTTTTTCGCTGCCTGTCTCCGCGCAATCCCTTATCATCTCTTCAGTTTTAACAATCATCTCTTGCAGCTCGGCGTGAGTCACGTCGTATTCTTGTTTGTTCATTGGTTTCTTGAGCCTCCGTGGCGGGTTTGTGGGTGGTTTTGGTGTTGGCGGGGGGCCGCCTGCAAATATCCTCTGCCAAGATCCTTTTTGGTGGAGGAATTGGTGGCGGTGGTGGGCCCGATGTTTTTTTATCTCTGCTCTCGTTTTCTCCCATCTCATCCTCTCCTGTTTTTAGAATCTCCGTCACGAAGGGACCCCTGGCCGTTGCTTTTTCCCGTCTCCTGTCTCCCTTCTCCCTGATCTCCATCAAGCAAAAGCTTCCACCCCCGAGGAACATCATATTTTCCCTTGTTCATCCAGGCCAACTCCCCTTCTTTGTAAGGCCACAGCTCGAAGGGGTCCTCCCCGCACATCTGTTTATGATCAGTGCTGTACTTGCAAAAGCCCATCTCTCTGGCCCGCCGAGAGAGATAACTCGGAGAGACGCCGATATCCTTCGCAATCGCCACCAGCGTCCGGGTCCCGTATTCGTCAAGCACCTTCTGCCTTTCGGCAGCCGTAAACTCTCTTTTAATGCCCCCCATCACTCCCCCTCCGCATATTTGCCAAGCAACCCGGCAATGATCCTCTCGGCATCGTTTTGGATTTTAATCGCAGGGTGGGGGATAATAAGCCCACCTATATTCCGCACCACAATCCCCTCCTCCAAAACACGGGCTTTTGCTTCGCTGGCAATTTGATACTGCCCGACAATAATATTAACAATGCCCATTGGAGTAGAGTCCCTGACCTGCATAATAATGTCGTCTTCAACGTCCTTACTCCCCGACAGTGTGGGTGTATCCTGGCTCATGCAATCCTCCCTGATCTATATAGTTAGCGGCCACCTGTTTAAATTTTTCACCTTCCCTCACCCCCGTAAAATCCCTGTATGAAACCACAGAGTGCGCCGAGGAAAATATCTTTTTCAGCGCATCAACACCGGAGGCCTCAGCCATATTCCCAACCAGATACGACTCAATTCTTCTGTTCGCCGACAAATTCGCCGACGTAAAAATGATTATCTCGTCATCCACCAGCGCAAACTTCGCGTGTGTTTTCGTCGCAACAAAATAAAAATTTGGCAGGGTATCGCTCATGTCGACAACGATCTGGTATGCCTTTGGGTTGAGCTGCGCATGAGAGACATCCGCCACCAGCATCATAAAATCAAAGGCGCTGAGCACCTTCCGCACCTGCTCAACCCCAAACCCATACGAAGCAACAAGACACTTCTTTCTCGGGGTTTTTTGCTGCAGGATAATGTCCGCAAAGGACCGTGCGGAACCATCAACAAAAAAGCACTCCATTCACTCCACCTCCACAGATTTCACTGAGATTCCCATCTGGTGCAGTGGGCAGCCTGCAACCCCGCAGTGATGGTATCTGATACGTGTTGTCCCTTCCCACGGCATCGTCTTGTAGATCCGTGTTCGCACTCCACACCACGGGCAGGGGGCTCCATATTTTGACGTGTAGGTAACGCCATTTTTTGCTGACTGTGTCGCAAGGACCAGCGCAGCGGATAGTGCCGACGGCATGCCAACTCCTCCTCTTCCTGTTCTCCTGTCGGATATGGCAGGCATTATTCAACCTCGTTTGACATCCACTTCAGGCCCATGATATCTGCGGCCACCTGACCCTCAACAACACAGTCCCAGTAGTGATTTGCTTTGTTCAGCGGACAGTCCCACAACCTGCGCTCATTGACGTACTCCGCACACAACTGCTCGGCGTAGGCCTCATCCGTATCAGCGTGAAACAAAAAGGCCCCGGGGTCATCCGGCTTTATCTGCAGCTTCCCGGCGAGCTGATCTTTGTAATGATGCGTGTCACAGATATAGAGATCGACCCCGCCGGGGATCGGCACCTTCGTGCCCGGGTACCGGTCAATGACACTCTTGGTATAGGGTTGCGCACGACGTCCAGACGCTCCCTTATACGCCGCCACCTGCTGTGGGTGCTGGCGGGCGAAGTCGTACACCTCGCTGGCACGGTGACCACCGGAGTCGATAACCGCCAGCAGGATGGGATAGTACAAACCATCTACATCCTGATACGGCGTCTCCCACAGCACTGTTGACAGGGCTGCCAGAGACTCAATAAAACCATAGCGCACACCCCAGCTCGGCTGCGTCATCCCCCATCCATAGGCTCGGATGTCGAAGAAGAAGCCGTTGTCCTGTGTATCGACTCCGGCAAGCAGGCAGGAGGTCAGGCCGTTCCCTGGGACCAGCCCCTCAGGGCGGTCGTCCCTGCGCATGAGGATGTTGTCTATTTTGCGTCCCTGTCGATAGGGGATATGCGCGACAGCCCGGATCTGGTTGTCATAGTAGTGTGCAGCAACCGGATCTTTTGTTGCGCGGAGTTTTGCCGCAGCAATCTCGCTGTGGGTGAAGAGTGGTGAGATCCACGCCGGAGAGGTAAATGCGATACTGACCGGGTGATCCTCCGCCAACACCTTTTCCAAGGGGCGGGGATTATCCTTCGGCGAGCCGTCGGCATTGGTCTCATACCAGACACCCTGCTGGCAGGACTTGATCCGTGTGCGGTCATCAACGAGGACGCCGCAGCAGGGGAACAGGAAGCGGGCGAGATCCTTCTTCACAATCTCCTCCGGATCACGATGCTCCCCGAACCGGATGTTGTTGTCAGAGACAAACTGCATCGTGCCGCACTCCGGGCAGGGCAGGTAGTACTCAAACTTTGCATCTGCCTTCTGCCACATTTTAGTGATAGGTCCGGCAGGGTCACTGGGCGTCGAACTCATAAACGCCTTGCCGTTGGTTATGTATGCCCGGAAGCGCTCCAGGGCGAGGCTGAGAGTATCCGCCTCTTTCTTGTCAGACTGCCGCACCCACTTGTCGAGCTCCTCCAAAAAAAGATACCGGCAGGAGACGTTGCCCAAAGTGGTTACCGACCCCGACCAGGCCAGATAAACAAGCGCTGTCTGCAACTTGATGCGCATCGACGACACATCGTCAGAGACTCCCGTCAGCAGGGAGCGCAGGCGGGGTGATCGGGTGAAGACCGGGGAGAGATAATCCCGGAATCGATCCTTGCCCGTCTCTCTGTCAGGGTAGCAGACAAATACCGGGCCCGGGTCCATGTCCGCAGTCCATGCCAGCAGGGTCTCATTACCTGCAGAGCTCCCCGACTGCGGCACCTTTTTGTTGGTGACGTAGCGCACTCCGGGGAAGACAGACGCATCGAGGATACCGCGCATGTGCGGCATAAAGGTGTTGTCCCACCGCGAACCCTCCAGCGGGCCATAGGTCACGACTCTGTTGAGAGGTGCCCATTTGCTCGGTGAGAGGAATTTCTTCTTGCGGAAAAAACGCCTCTCCCCGGCTGTCGGCCGGAACGTGATCCGGATCCTGCTGGTGCGGTGCCGATAGCTCTCAGGGAGATAGTCGGGGGCCGTGCGCAGGATGACCCGTCTCTTTTTTTTGATGTTGGTTTGGGGAGTTATCATGTCTGCCTGTATTGTCAAAACGGAACATCATCCCCGATACCGTCCTCCGGATACTTCATCGGCGGAGGCGGGGCAGGGAAGCCTTCGGGGCGGGGGGCCGCTTCCCGCGGGCTGAGATCCTTCAGAACCTCGGCAATAACATCAGTGCTGTATCTCTCAACGCCTGATTTATCCGTCCACTTCCGAGTCTGCAGGCGGCCCTCAACATAGACACGGCCGCCTTTGTGCAGATACTTCCCGGCAAACTCTCCCGACTTTCCCCAGACAACCACGCGGTGCCATTCCGTTTCCGGGAGCCACTCGCCACTGGCCTTGTTCTTAACATTGCGACTGGTGGCCACGCTGAGGTTGGCGACGGCGGTGGCGTTCGCGGTGTAGCGCATCTCCGGATTCGATCCGAGGTTGCCGACAAGAATGACTTTATTGATCATGGTGTGACTCCAGTGTTATAAGACGTACTGCCAGTCCTTTCAGACAGGCTGAAAATGACTCGTTATCGTGACATATATATGCAGCGGCAATTCCCGCCAGGGATCCATCTGAGCAGAGAGAAAGACCTTCAGGGGTGCGCTCGACTTCTCCGAAGGCGGGCCTTTTATCCTCCGCCTCCTTCGCCATCTCTTTGGTGTTCACCGCCACCAGTGCGGCAAGGTCCGCGACCTCATCCTCCAGCCGCTGGCGTTCCGCCTGCAGAAAGTCGAGATACCCGCCAAGCGGTGCATCTCTCCCCAGAACAGAAAAATCCTTGTTTTCACGGGCCAGAAAATCAATGAACTGTTCCCGTCTCTCTGCCTCTTTTTTGAGTTTTATATTTTGTGCGGACTCCTCCGCCTCCCCTGCTGGCAAAGGAGAAGATCCGAAAAACTCGGTGAACTCCTCAATAACCAGATCCTTGTGCTTATGAATCTCACTGCGCCGCAAACTGCAGGCGGTGCAGACATCCTTGCCGTAAGATGCTGTCAGCGGTCGTCCCTCTTTCCTGCAAACCTCGCATACACCGATTGCCTTCACTTTCATTTTTTCCTCACCTGCTTTTGTTTTTTCAGTTGCCTGCGCCACAAACAAGTCGTTGTTTTTTGCGATATCTCTGTCAGAGAGTCTGATCCCTGTCCACCTGCCGTATTTCAACGGGGACTCTACAACTTCCGGGGCTGGAGTTCCGAGCGGGTCCGGCCTGTTGATAAAGTCAATATCCTCATACATTTCAAACTCCTCATGCAGTGTTTGCTATTCGTTTGCTTCGAGGATCACGTCAAACTCTGCGTCAACGGCAAAGTCTGCCATCCTCTGCTCTGCAATACGTGAGAGCGCAGCAACCAGCTCTGCAGCCCTCTTCTGGTTTCCCTCGACGGTGTCGATCAGATCCGGCACCGCCGCCTGGAAGCTGTGATTAAGATGCGCCATAAAGGTGATCGACCGGGCAACGATGGCCTGCTCGAAGTCTTCGCGGGGGACAAACATCCCCTTTTTGCGGGAGAGGTCAAAGGTCTCTTTTTCCAGCAGGACCTTCTCCTTTTTCAGGGAGACCTCCAGCTTCTCCTTGCGCATGGTGCGCTCACGGTCAGACTCGACTTCATCGCTGTCAGCACGCTTGAGGTTCATCTTTGCGTAGGAGATGACATCGTCGAGGTGGTACACTCCATGCCTGCCCTTGAGCAACAGCCGATCTTTACAGTGCTTGTAAAACTGGGAACGGCCGATCAGGTATTCCCCTTTCTCCTGCAGCCACTCCCAGACGGCTTTTTTTGTAGGGAAGGTCGCAGGGTCGTCTTCGTGAGCGGTGGTGTCGTCAGCGATAGTCAAAGATCACCTCCCCGTCTCCTGATCCGTGGATGAAGGGGACGGCTGTTGTGGGGATTCTCCACCAGCGGGGATGGGCGGGAAGACAGTCTGTTTCCGCGAAATTTTGACACCATCCAGAGACATCCACACAGGGAAACAGGTTTATCGGGCTGAGGAGACAATAGAGGATATCCAGCTCCATGCCACAGCGGATCTGGCTGCGGTTGGTGCAATTCAGGCACCGTGCACCAGACGGCTTTCCCGCGTTGTCCGCCTCTTCCGGGCTGAGGTAATTGATCTTCCAGCGGGCTTTTTCTGCAGGAGTTCCTGCTTTATCTGCTTTCATGATTTCTCCGCCGCGACTTGAACCGCATATTGCATATTGTGCAGGCAGGAGGAAAAGGTCTGGCCATCCTGACGGATATAGGCGAGGGAGAGGGTGAGGAGATCTTCTTCCAGATCCTGCAGGTTGGGAGACGAGAGGCAGGGGGCAGCCTTGCTGCGGATCTGCAGTTGGTCCTGCAAGTGCCGGCGGTCAATCTGCAGTGCCTCTGCGTAATTCGACAGCTGTGAATACGCAAATTCCATTTTGGTTTTCTCCCCCGAAGTACCAGCCCCTTGCCTCATAAGAAATCGTCTATCACTGATCAACCCTTCAACGTAGGTGGACAACCCGTCGTACCCCGCGTCAAGCGTGGCATACTTGTCAGTAAGATCTTTATATTTTTTCAAATCCTCCGCCCGCAAAGCTTTATTCGTCTCTAAACGTTCCTGCAGCTTTGCAACAGTAGCCTCACTCCCGGATGGCAGCTCACCGTGGAACTCTTCGTACATCCGCTCCACCCGGTGGGGGTGGTTCTTGATTATAGATCTGACCTGACGGCATGCGCTGCAGCAGCGTTTGCCCAGATAAGACCGAACCCTCTTCCCTTCCGATCCACACACGTCGCACGTTCCCAGTTCATCCCTTGCCATGGTATCCACCTGTTTTGGTTGTCGTTTTGCGGCCACCTGCATGAGCATGGCCAACCTGTTGTTTTTTGCGATCTCTCTGTCAG
>Ga0172378_10000311_pt1 | contig 42039 bp, 40 predicted proteins | sample GrowelOW332metaG_FD_119755 | JGI IMG/M metagenome (GOLD analysis project Ga0172378, IMG submission 119755) | Groundwater microbial communities from an aquifer near a municipal landfill in Southern Ontario, Canada - Pumphouse #3_1 metaG | ecosystem: Environmental > Aquatic > Deep subsurface >...
AAGCTGCTGAAGAAAAACCAGCAGAGGAAGCTCCTGCAGAAAAACCTGAAGCATAAATTTATGCAGTCGGCAGAAAATAATTTTATGCCGGTAGCCCAGGTAGCTAAATCCTATGGCACCGAAGGTGAAGTGATGGTTACAATATTTTCAGATATTGAAGATTATACTGTATCAGAGTTATTAGCTAATGGAAGTCAAGGAGAAAATTATAAAAGACCGGTATTCCTTTTAATAGAAGGATTACCGGTTCCTTTTTTTATTCAAAGTATTAAAACTAAAGGACATAATAAGGGAATAATAAAATTTATTGACATAGATGATATTAAAGATGCCGAAGAAATTATTGGGCATAAAATTTATTATGAAAAGTCTTTTTTAGATACTATAAGAAAAGATATACCATCTGATGATTTATCATCATTAATTGGTTACACTGTATATCAAGATACACTATCAAATAAAATAGGCACTATCACTAATATTAGTGATTTTGGAGCCAATATCTGTGCTGAAATCACAACATTAGAAGATAAAGAGGTTCTGATTCCTCTTCATGAAGATTTAATAACAGATCTTAATCCCTTAAAGAAACAAATCACTCTAATTATACCAGCAGGTCTGATATAAATATTCAAAGCTATTATTTATTTTATCAATTCAGCCATTTGAATTAAGACGTCTTTCGACTTAATGGAAGCGATTTGACTAGATACATTATTCTTTACAGTTTCAAATGCTGGCATATCGGATTCTGCTATAGGAGTAGTAGGTGGAGAAACCATTTTTAATGGGTTAATAGGAGTTCCATTTTTCCATATTCTATAGTCAAGATGAGGACCAGTAGCCATTCCTGTCATTCCTACATAGCCTATTAATTGTCCTTGTTTAACACGCACTCCTGAACGTATCCCTTTAGCATATCGTGATAAATGCATATAAGCAGTTCTATAAACTGAATTATGAGTAATCTTGATAGTGTTTCCGCCACCTCCCAGCCATCCTGCATATGTTACTACACCATCAGCTACACTAAAAACATGAGTGCCTGTAGGAGCAGCATAATCTATCCCTGTATGTGCTTTAACGATGTGAGTAATAGGGTGACGTCTATGGTAACTAAATCTAGAACTAATTCTAGTATAACTTAAAGGAGCTTTTAAAAAAGCTTTACGCATGCTCTCCCCTTTTTCATTCCAATATAAGTTTCCTTTTTCTCCTTCTTTAAAATAATAAACTGGAAATGATTCTCCTGCATGTGTAAATTCTGCGTATAAGACTTTACCTACATCTAATGTATCATCTTTATACGATAATACCTCATATAGTGCTTTGAATGAATCTCCTTTTTGGATACCGAAGAAGTCAATAGTCCATGCATAGATATCAGATAATTTTATAGTTAATAGTGGAGTTGCTCCTGCCTTTTGGGTATCATACCATAATGAAGAATTGATCACTACTTCTGAATAGATTCTAGTCGTATCGATTTGTTTCTCGACTGTTTTAGCTGTTAGATTAGATAAATCGAAAACAGCGAATGAATGAGCATCTTGGTCATATACAAAATATTTTAATTCTTTTCCTTCATCTTTTGAATAAAAGCAGTGATATGGATAACCAACTTTGAATAATTTAACATCGAAGACATCTTTAGTATTCTGAGTTAAATTATAAATATCTCTCTGTGAGATCCCTAAATTATTTAGTAAGGTAGAAAAGAGATCTCCTCTTTTTACTATTCCATCTTTCCTCGTATAAATTCCTGCAGGAATACCATATTCATTTAAGTTAGTATTTCCTTGATTTAGAGTATCATTCTCTAACATGACTGCAGTAGAATCTTGCAAAATAGCAGTAGCATCAGAGATTTTTTTCTCTGAATTAGAAAACAATTTAAAGCCTAATATTATGATTAATACTACTAAAAGAGAAATTAATTCAATATAGAATAATTTCCTTCTTTTTATATCTCTGAAAATTCTTTTAAACATAATAATTTGGTTATTTTTTTATATAATGTTTACAAAGTAATTTAAAATTTTTGAAAGAAAAAATTGATAGTGTAAAAATGTGTAAAATAATGTAAATTAATGGAAAAAAATTATTAATTTTGCATAGGGTATATATAGGTTTATTAAACATTCGAAAAACGATGGCAAAATTTGTAGGAGAACATAATGCTAAGCTTGATGATAAAGGAAGATTAGTCTTCCCTCAGTCTTTCGCATCTATCCTTCATGATGATAATTTACCATTAAGGTTAGTTATCAAACATGATCTTTTCGCTAATTGTCTTTCAATATATACTTATGATGAATGGGAAAAAGAATCTGAGGCTATTAAAGCTAAGTTAAATTTTTTCAATCCCGAGCACAATGCATTTTGGAGAGGTTATATGAGTAATCGTGCATTAGTTGAACCTTATGATAAACTTAGAAGGTTCACAATCCCTAAAAAAATGCTTCAAAAAATACAAGTTAAAAAAAATGTTGTTTTCTGTGGCTGTGATTTTAAAATCGAACTTTGGGCTAAAGAAGTTTATGAGGCAAATATCCCAGACGATGAAGAATTTTCATTATTAGCTAGCAAAATTCTTGGATAAGCATTATTAAACAAGGAGATTTAGCTAATTCAATAAATATTTAATTAATAATTGGAGGATAATCAAATGTCTACTTATCATACACCAGTACTTCTTAAAGAAAGTGTATCGGCTCTTGATATTAAAGAATCAGGAATTTATGTTGATGCTACTCTAGGTGGCGGTGGACATACTAGAGAGATTTTATCTCATCTTGGTAAAGATGGAAAATTAATGGTTTTCGACCGAGATACTGATGCCCTAGAAAATGCTCCTAAAGATAAACGTATAATACTTGTTCATAATAATTTCAGATATGTTCATAACTTCGTATTATATCATGGAATTAATAAAGTCGATGGCATATTAGCAGATTTAGGCGTATCATCTCATCAATTCGATACGGGAGAAAGAGGTTTTTCTTTTAGATTTGAAGCTCCTTTAGATATGAGAATGAATACTCAGGCTGAAAAAAGTGCTAAAGATATTGTTAATACATATGACGAGAATGAACTTGCTAGAATAATGTACATATATGGTGAACTTGACAATAGCCGAAAAATAGCACATTTAATCTGCGAGACAAGAGCTAAACAAGAAATAAAAACCACTAAAGATTTATATGATGCTCTTACTCCATTATTGCCCAAGATGGCAGAGCATAAATTTCTGGCTAAGATTTATCAAGCTCTTAGAATAGAAGTAAATGGTGAAATGACGAGTCTTGAGCATTTCCTTAAAGAGGCCACTGCTTCATTAAAACCAGGAGGTAAACTTTCCATAATTACATATCAGTCTTTGGAAGATCGTATGGTAAAGAATTTTATAAGGTCTGGTTATATAGATGGTCATATAGAAAAAGATCTTTATGGAAAAATAGTTAAACCTTTAAAGGCTATTAATAAAAAACCTATTATTCCTTCGGAGAATGAAATAGCAGAAAATACAAGAGCTAGAAGTGCTAAATTAAGAATAGCTGAAAAGATATAAAATGAGTATTTAATAAAATTTAAAACATATTAGATAGAATAATTTAAAAACATGAGTAAAAGGAGATATCTTGGAGCATATATATTTGGAGGACAAATCCTATTAATAAACGGAGGACTTATAAGAAGATGGAAAGTCATCTTATATGTTTTCGTTTTAATATTATGCTATATCTCTATTCACTTTTTAGTAGCTGATACTCTTACGACAAGAGTAAGAAATGATAAAATAATCACTAATCTTAATGCCGAATATACTGGTAAACATGCTAGACTGCTTTTTATAAGTAAAAGGCAAGAAATTGATAAGAGATTGAAAAAAATGGGTTCTGATTTAATAGCTCCTGATAATCCTCCTAAACTTACTAAATTTTAATATGTCAGATACGAGAAACATAGGAATAATCGTCCGTCATTTTAAATGGATATTTTATCTATTTTTTCTTATTGGCATGATGGCTATCGGAAAAATAATTCAAGTTCAGTGTTCTGAAGATAAAGCTATTCCCGATAGTAATTATAAATCCGTACCGATAAAAGCGATAAGAGGAAGTATATTGGCTTCAGATGGAAGGACTTTAGCTACATCAATGCCATATTATGAAATACGCATGGATTTTGGAGTCATTAATGATTCTATTTTTAATGCTGATGCTCCAGCTTTGGCAGAATCATTATCTTCTATGTTTAAAAATAAATCTGCCAAAGCATATTTATATCAACTCCGTAAGTATAAGAAAGCTAATAAGAGATATCAATTAATAGCTAATAGAACTATTGATTATGTAGAACTTGAAAAATTAAAAAAATTTCCTATCCTAAAATTAGGACAGTTTAAAGGTGGTCTGATAGTTATTAGAGAGAATAAAAGGACATATCCTTATGGAGGATTAGCTTATCGTACTATAGGATATGTTAATAATAATGGTGTGGGTGTGGGTATTGAAAAGAGTTATGATTATATCCTTAAGGGTAAGGATGGTTCTCAGAAAATGATTAGAAAATTAGGTGGAGAATGGATTCCTGTCACTAGTGAAAAAGTTATTCCTGCAGTCAATGGGTTTAATATAAAAACGACGATTGATATTAATATTCAAGAGGCTGCCGAAACAGCTCTAAGAGAACAGTTAAAACAGAGTGATCTTCTAAAAGGTGGTACAGCTATCGTAATGGAAGTGAAAACAGGAGCTATAAAGGCTATTTCTAATATGCAAAAAAATAATGGTCGTTTTGACGAGACATATAATTATGCTATCGGGGATGCTACAGAGCCTGGTTCGACATTAAAATTGGCGACTCTAGTGTGTCTTCTTGAAGATGGATATGTGAGTCTTAATGATTCCATCGATGCAGGACACGGACCATGGAGATATGCCGGTAGAAATATTACTGATTCACACGCAGCTGGTTTTGGAAAGTTGACTGTAAAAGGTGCTTTCGAGAAATCTTCAAATATTTGTTTTGCTAAATTAGCTACGAAATATTATGCTAATCAAGAAGATAAATTTGTTTCAAGATTTCATGAGCTCAAGATATGTGATAAATTAAATCTTGATATAGATGGAGAAGCACGTGCTACTATATATTCTCCTGAGAGTAAAATGTGGTCAAAATTATCTCTTCCTATGATGGGGTTTGGTTATGGAGTACTTATCACTCCTATGCATACATTAAATTTTTATAATGCTATAGCGAATAATGGCAAGATGATGAAACCTCATTTTATAGAGCAGTTTATTAATCAGGATGGAACTGTAGAGAAAAACTTTCCTCCTCAGACTATTAGTGGATCTATTTGTTCTAAACATACAGTCCGTGAAGTTAAGAAAGCACTTCGTGGCGTAGTAGCAGAAGGAACAGCTAAGAGTATTAATGATGAAAGATATCAAATATCAGGAAAAACAGGAACAGCACAGATGGCTTTAAAAGAAGGTGGTTATATAGATAGATTTGGATATAAAAAACATCAAGCCTCTTTCGTAGGTTTTTTTCCATCAGATAATCCTCAGTATTCTTGCATAGTAGTCATGTATTCATCAAAAACAAGAGGAAACTTTTATGGAGGTTCATGGGCAGCTCCAGTATTTAAAAAGATTTCTGATATTATTTATATTAATCATCCTGAATGGAATGAAGTAGAAGATGGAGCAGGAAAATTGACTAAAGATTACCCCGATGTGGCAGGAGGTCGTGCTAAAGAATTAAATATAGTGGCAAGTAATTTGCCTATGAAGCGTCCTGATATTAATGGAAAAGCTTGGATTAGTATAAATAAGGATACGATTCAAGGTATATCTATAGAAAGTAATAGAATGCCAAATGTCCTTAACATGGGACTAAAAGATGCATTATATATATTAGAAAATGAAGGTTATTCAGTATCTTCTTCTGGTGTTGGTAGAATAGTAAAACAATATCCAGAACCAGGGGCTGTTACTAATAAGAATACAAAAATAATTTTAGAATTATCAGACAATGAACTTAAGTAAGTTATTAAATAATATAAATATATTAGAACATTCTAATATTCGAGATATAAACGATATAGATATCTCGAATATTACTTTTGATTCTAGAGACTGTACTAAGAATTCTATGTTTATCGCAGTGAATGGTACAGAAGTCGATGGTCATAAGTTTATAGCTTCTGCTATCGATAAAGGTGCTGAGGTAATTATCTACGAAGAAGATATTCCTGCTCAAAAAGGTAATCAAGAATATATAGAAGAAGATAATATAGTTTATATAAGAGTAGAAAATAGTCGATTAGCTTTAGCTGTTATAGCTGCTAATTTCTATGATAACCCTTCTTATAAATTAAATTTAGTAGGTGTTACAGGTACTAATGGAAAGACCACTATCGCTACTCTACTCTATCAATTATTTACTTCTCTTGGTTATGAATGTGGTTTAATATCTACTATCGCCAATTATATAGGAAGAGATATATACGCTACAGAACATACTACTCCTGACCCTATTGCATTAAATAAATTAATTCATAATATGGTAGAAAAAGGATGTGAGTATTGTTTCATGGAAGTAAGTTCTCATTCTTTAGCACAAGATAGAGTATCTAGTCTATCTTTTAAAGGGGCTATATTTACTAATCTTACACATGACCACCTGGATTACCATAAGACTTTCGCAGAGTATCTTAGATGTAAAAAATTACTATTTGATCATCTTGATAAAGGAGCTTTCGCTATAACAAATATAGATGATAAGAATGGAGAAGTAATGTTACAAAATACTAAAGCTTCTAAATATACTTATTCGTTAAGAGCTGCTGCTGATTTTAATGTTAAAATCATAGAACAAACACTTGATGGAAATCTTTTAAAGATTAATGGTACTGAGATTTGGACTCGTTTCATCGGTAAACATAATGCTCATAACTTAGCCGCTGTTTACGCGGCAGCTACATTATTAGGAGTGTCTAAAGATGAAACCTTAACAGCGATATCTGGTTTAAAAGCAGTGTCTGGCAGATTAGAATATATTAAAGGTGGAGATGGTATAACTGCAGTCGTCGATTATGCTCACACTCCTGATGCTCTTGAGAATGTATTAACTACTTTAAAAGGAATAAAAACTAAAGGGAATCTTATAGCTGTATTTGGTTGTGGAGGTAATAGAGATAAAACTAAACGTCCTGAAATGGGTGTTATAGCTGCTAAGTATGCAGATAAAGTAGTCGTAACTTCTGATAACCCTCGTCATGAAGATCCTGATTTGATTATTAAAGATATCAAAGATGGTATGGATAAAGATGCTAGACGGAAATCTCTTTTTATAACTAATAGAAAAGAGGCTATTAGAACTGCCTTGACCATAGCAGATAAAAATGATATAGTGTTAATAGCAGGTAAAGGACACGAAGATTATCAAATTATAGGTGATACTAAGTATCATCTTGATGACAAAGAAATAATTAAAGAATTTTTTAAAGACTAAATATATGTTTTATCATTTATTCGAATATCTTCAGCAACATACTAATTTTCCAGGAGTTGGGGTAATGCACTATATCTCAGTACGAGCTATATTAGCTAATATTACGGCTTTATGTTTCGCATTGTTTATAGGGAAAAAGATTATAAGATTACTTCAAAAGAATCAGATAGGTGAAGAAATAAGAAATTTAGGTCTTGAAGGTCAAATGCAGAAAAAAGGTACTCCTACAATGGGTGGACTTATTATTATATTCTCTATACTTGTTCCTATTTTACTCTTTGGTAATTTATTAAATATATATGTTCAATTACTAATACTTACTACTGTTTGGCTTGGAGCTATAGGTTTCATGGATGATTATCTTAAATTGAAAAAGAAGAATAAAGAAGGATTAAGAGGTAAGTATAAAATCATAGGACAGGTAATATTAGGATTAATAGTCGGTATAGTTTTATATACTAATGATAATGTTGTTTTATTAGATGAAGTTCATAATAAAAATCTTGAGTCTTCATTGATGAAAACCGAACAGGGTTACGTTCCTGTCCATAAAAGTACTTTAACTACTATCCCTTTTATTAAAAAGAATGAATTCGATTATTCGTGGCTAGTTCCCGGCAATGGGAAATTTACTCAAACTGCATCATGGTTTGTGTATATATTAGTTATTATATTTATTATAACTGGCGTATCTAATGGAGCTAATCTTACGGATGGCCTGGATGGCTTGTCAGCGGGTATATCTGCGATAGTTGGAGCAGTTTTAGGCATATTCGCCTATCTATCTGGACATATAGGCTTAGCAGGGTATCTTAATATCATGTATATTCCAATGTCTGGAGAAATAGTAGTTTTCTTGTCATGTTTCTTGGGTGCATTAATTGGATTCTTATGGTATAACGCATATCCAGCTCAAGTATTTATGGGAGATACAGGAAGTTTAATGATAGGTGGTGTTATAGCTGTCGCTGCTATAGTTATCAGAAAGGAACTTTTACTTCCTATTCTTTGTGGCATTTTTTTGGTAGAAAGTCTTTCTGTTATTATACAAAGATTACATTTTAAACATACCAAATTAAAATATGGAAAGGGTGAACGAGTATTTAAAATGGCTCCTTTACATCATCATTTCCAAACTGAAGGAGTAGATTCTAAAATAACAAAACCTGCTGTAGCTATTCATGAGAATAAAATAGTTATGAGATTTTGGATTATAGGTATTTTATTAGCTGCTGCTACATTGATAACATTAAAAATTAGATAATTATGAAAAGAATAGTAATATTAGGAGGTGGAGAAAGCGGCGTTGGTGCTGCCATCTTAGCTAAAGTTAAAGGCTTCGAGGTATTTCTATCTGACAAAAATAATATAAGCGTTAAATCTAAGAGTTTACTAATGTCTTATAAGATAGATTATGAGGAGGGAGGACACACTAAAGATAAAATTTTTAGTGCAGATGAAGTTATAAAAAGTCCAGGAATACCTGATAGTATAGATATAATTCAAGAAATTTTATCTAGAAATATTCCAATTATTTCTGAAATAGAATTCGCTGGAAGATATGACAAGGCTAAGAAAATTTGCATTACCGGAAGTAATGGTAAAACGACTACCACTTCTTTAATTTATTATTTGCTTAAGAATGCTGGATTAAACGTGGGACTAGCAGGCAATATCGGAGAGAGTTACGCATATCAGGTAGCTACTGAAAATTTCGATATCTACGTTTTGGAATTGAGTAGTTTTCAGTTAGATGGTATGTATGATTTCAAGGCAGATATAGCTATTATATTAAATATTACTCCTGATCACCTGGATCGCTATAATTTTAAAATGGAGAATTATGTAAAGGCTAAATTCAGAATCACTCGCAATATGTCTAGTGAGGATTGTTTCATATTCTGTCAGGATGATGAAGTTACTTTAAATCACCTTAGTAATATAGTACTAAGAGCTAAAAAACTGCCTTTCACTCAGATTGAAAAATTAGAACAAGGTGCCGATTTAGAAGATGAAACTATAAAAGTTAAGTATGAAGAAGATGAGTTCGATATTTTAGCTAAGGATTTATCATTATCAGGCAAACATAATATATATAATTCTATGGCAGCTGCCATTACCGCGCGCGTTATGAATATTAAAAACTCTGTAATTAGAGATAGTTTAATGTCCTTTAGTGGTATTGAACATAGAATGGAAAAAGTATTAGAGGTTAAACAAGTACTTTATATTAATGATTCTAAGGCTACTAATGTGAATTCTACCTGGTATGCTTTGGAGAGTATTGACCGTCCTATAATATGGATAGCTGGAGGAACTGATAAGGGGAATGATTATTCTGCATTGTATGAACTTGTTGAGAAGAAGGTCAAACATTTGATTTGCCTTGGCATAGATAATGAAAAACTTCATAAGAGTTTTGAAGGCAAGGTTGATTCGATTAGTGATGTTAAATCTGCCAAGGCTGCTGTAAAAAAAGCATATGAGCTAGCAGAAAAGAATGAAGTGGTTTTATTATCTCCATGTTGTGCTAGTTTTGATTTATTTAAGAATTATGAAGAAAGAGGAGATTTATTTAAAGAAGCTGTAAGAAAATTATAAGATAATTATGAAAACACAGGAAAAAAAGATTCAAAAAAAAAGAACTACGAGAAAATCTAAGTTCATAAAATTACGAGGTGATCGTATGATATGGCTTATCGTAGCTCTATTGGCTATGATTTCTATTGTTTCCGTATTTTCATCATCTAACGCTTTAGCTTATAAATTTCATACGACTACTTTTACTTTCTTATTAAAACAAATGCTGTATGTAGGCTTTGGCCTTTTATGTATGTTAGGATGTTATAGCATACCTATTGGCTGGTATAGAAAATACTCTAGTCCTTTGTTGGTATTAGCATGGGTCTTATTATTATATACAATATTCGGAGGTTCAACGTTAAATCATGCTCGTAGATGGATACATATCTGGAAGTTTACATTTCAGCCATCTGAATTTGCTAAAATAGCGATTATACTATATCTGGCACGGACATTAGAGGCGTTTTCTATAAAAACTTTTAAAGAATATGTATTAAGAATATTGATACCATGTGCGGTGACCATTATTTTATGTTTAACAGGTAGTGTATCAGTAGCTATCATAGTAGCGATTATATGTTTTATAATTATTTGGATTTCTAATATAGATAGTAAATTTATATGGAGAACGGTTGGTATAGCTCTTATAGGAGTATTAGCTATTTTTGGTATTCACCAATTATTTGGCACATTCCAGAGATTAGATACTTTTACTGCTAGAATAGAGAGATATGTGAAAGGTAGTGATGTGAAAAATATGACAGAGGCTGAGTTAGAAGAATATAATGCTAAGAATTATCAAGCTGAACAGGCTAAAGAAGCCATTCAGTTAGGTGGTATTTTCGGAAGAGGGCCTGGCAATAGTATTAAGAAAGACACATTGCCTCATCCATATTCTGATTTTATTTATACTATAATAATAGAAGAGACAGGGATCATCGGTGCTATAGTCGTGCTACTTTTATATATATGGTTTTTATTTCGATGTATAGCCATAGCACAAGCATGTAAAAAAGTCTTTTCCACCATAACAGTTCTAGGTATAGGGGCTTTGATTACGACTCAGGCTTTTATGCATATATTGGTTAATGTGGGAATATTTCCAGTAACAGGACAGACACTACCATTAATAAGTCTAGGTGGATCCTCAACTTTGGTGATGGGATGTGCTTTCGGAATAGTACTGTCTATTAACAGGACGATAGAAATAAAGATAGAAAAAGAAAAAATAGCAGAGAAAGAAGCCGAGGCGAAGGCTAAATATGAAGAAGAGCTTCTTAAGTGTGCTATGGATGATAATAATAATGAGCAAAATGATGAAAAAGAAAAGAATAATAATTAGTGGTGGAGGTACTGGAGGACATATTTTTCCAGCACTATCTATCGCAAATGCCTTAAAAGAAAAGGATAATAATATAGAATTTTTATTTATTGGGGCTAATGGCAAGATGGAGATGAAAAGAGTCCCTGAGGCTGGTTATAAAATTAAAGGATTACCCGTAGCTGGATTGAATAGAAGTTTTTCTTTTTCTAATTTAAAATTACCATTTAAGGTAATTAATAGTATTCATATAGCTAAAAAAATCATCAAAGAATTTAAGCCAGATGTAGTCGTCGGCGTTGGTGGATTCGCTAGTGCCCCTACTCTTTGGAGTGCTCAGAGATTAAATATACCTTGCTTGATTCAAGAGCAGAATTCTTATGCTGGCTTAACGAATAAAACATTGGCCAAACATGTTCAAAAGATATGTGTCGCATATAAAGGGATGTCTAAATTTTTCCCTGAGGAGAAGATTATTTTTACTGGCAATCCTATAAGAAAAGAAATTCGTCAATATAATCAGGATGACAAAAAAGAAGGGTTTAAATTCTATAATCTAGACCCTGATAAAAAATGTATTTTCGTCGTAGGAGGAAGCTTAGGCTGCCGCACGCTTAATGATTCTGTAAGGCAATGGGTACTTGATCGCGCCTCTAGTGCTTCGTATCAGATTATATGGCAGAGTGGACAATATTATAAGACGGAAGTAGATAACTTTATGGCAGAGCATAAAGTGGATAATGTAAAGAATTTCGCATTTATATCCAGGATGGATTTAGCTTACGCAGCTGCAGACATAATAGTATCTAGAGCAGGTGCTGGTACTATATCAGAGCTTTGTCAAGCAGGCAAAGCTACTATATTCGTACCTTCTCCCAACGTGGCTGAGGATCATCAAACGCATAATGCTATGGCCTTGGTTAATGAGAAGGCTGCTTTGATGGTTAAGGACAATGAGTGTAGAGCACAGTTGTTCGATTTAGTAGAAGATTTACTTGAGCATCCTGTTAAGATAGCAGAGATGGAAAAGAATATTTTATCATTAGCTAAACCTAATGCTTCAAGTAATATAGCGGACGAGGTTTTGAAATTGATTAATAAATAGTTAGAAGATAATGTTAAAAGATGTATATTTTTTAGGTATTGGCGGTATTGGCATGAGTGCTATAGCTAGATATTATAATCATGCTGGTTATAATGTAGCGGGATACGATCGTACTCCAAGTAGAATTACTGATGCGTTAGAAAGCGAAGGAATAAAAGTTCATTTTACGGAGAAAATGAACGAGATTCCTGAGGACATTGCCACGACTCTTGTTATTTATACTCCTGCTATCCCACATGATAATAAGGAATTGGAGTATGTGATAGAGAAAGGGTATCGCCTGATTAAAAGGTCTAAGGCTTTGGGGGAGATAGCTAAGAATCAGAAGTGTCTGGCTATTTCTGGGACACATGGAAAAACAAGTACGAGTACTCTCCTGGCCCATATATTGACAGATTCTGGGGAGGGCTGTAATGCCTTTTTAGGAGGAATTTCCAAGAATTATCATACTAATCTTTTATTATCTAAGAATAATGTTCTCGTGGCTGAGGCTGATGAGTTCGATCGTTCTTTTTTACAGTTATCACCTCAAATAGCAGTCGTAACAGCAGCTGACGCTGATCATCTTGATATTTATAAGGATGTATCGCATGTCCGTGAGGCTTTTTGTGACTTCGCTAGTCAAGTGAGTGATTTTCTTTTAATTAAGAAAGGTATAAATCTTAATATCCCACATAAGGATGGACGGACTGTTTATGAGTATTCTTTCGATAGTGAGTGTGATTTTTATGCGGCTGATTTAGTGCTTTTGGAGGGAGGATATTTTGATTTTTCTATAGTTAGTCCCTGGAGGAAGATTGAGCATTGTCGAGTGGGCGTTCCTGGATGGGTTAATGTGGAGAATGCTGTAGCTGCTGGTGCTGTAGCTTTGTTACATGGCTTAAGTGATGAGCAGATTCGTCATGGTCTGAAGTCATTTAAAGGCGTTGAACGTAGATTTGATATACATATTAATACTAAGAAGTGTATTTATATCGATGATTATGCACATCATCCAAATGAGATTTCTGCATCTATAAGTTCTATACGAGGGATGTTTCCTGGTAGAAAAATTTGTGGTATCTTTCAACCTCATTTATTTACCAGAACTCAGAGTTTTTATAAAGATTTCGCTAAGAGCCTTTCTAGCTTGGATGAAGTTTTAATTTTACCTATATATCCTGCTCGTGAAGAGCCTATAAAGGGTGTTACTTCTGAGTTAATTTTTGATCTTGTTTCTTGTAAGAAAGAATTGATTAAAAAAGATGAGTTAATGAATAAGATTAATAATAAAGATATAGATATTTTAGTTAGTTTTGGTGCTGGTGATATTGATAGATTTATAAATCCGATTACTGAGTTATTAAGAAAAAAATATATTAATGATTAAAAAGATATTCTCCATAATAGGTATTGTTATACTGTTTTCTATCGTTGCTACATATTTCATCTTGGTCTCAGACTTAAAGGAGAAAGGTGATAGGACTATTATGTGTCAGAATATTACTGTTTCTATATTGGATAGTTTACAAAATAGATTTGTGAGTAAGAAAGAAGTAAAAGATATTTTAATTAGTTCTAAGGCTAATCCACTGAAACAGCATCCATGTGATTTAAATTTATCTGACATGGAAAATTTATTAAATAAAAAGAGCGCTATAAAGTTTAGTGATGTTTCAGTTACTCGTGATGGAAAGATCTTAGTCGATATTACTCAGAGAAGACCTGTTTTAAGAATTGAGACTCGTTTCGGAGGATTTTATGTGGATGATACTAATTATATATTTCCTCTTGTTAATACATTTACCTCATATGTACCTATTATTTGTGGACATATTCCTATCAAACTGTCTGAAGGTTATAGAGGAGAGACAGCAGATCATGAATCAAAATGGCTTAATAAAATACTTAAATTTGGAAAATTTCTCGATAATCACGAATTTTGGAATGCCCAAATTCAACAGATTTATATAGAAAAAAATCAGGATTTGGTCTTTTATACGAGAGTCGGGAATCAAAAAATTATTTTCGGACAGCCTGAAAATATTGAATATAAATTTAATAAGCTGAATGCATATTATCATAACATAGTACCTAATGAGGGTTGGAATAAATTTAAAGAGATAAATTTAAAATATTCAAATCAGATAATTTGCACAGAAAACAAATAGAAAGTAGCGCAAGATATATATTATGAAAAGAATTATTACAGCAATAGATTTTGGTACTTCTAAAGTTACTACTATCGCCGGACAAAAAGTTGGCGGAAGTACTAAAATTATAGGTTATAGCGTAGCACCATCTAATGGAGTTATTCGAGGAGAAGTCGTAAATATACAGAAAGTTATTACGTCTGTTCAACCAACCATTAGGGATGTTGAAAGTCAAATTGGACAAACTATTACTGAAGTCTATGTTGGTATATCTGGTCAACAAATACATTGTAAAACTATCCACACCTCTAGGAATAGAAATCGCGATGAATTAGTTAGTGCTATCGAAATCGATAATATGATTAAAGATATTTATAATTCAAAAATAGAAGATGATGAGATCATATTAAATGTTATTCCACAGTCATATAATGTTGGAAACTACCAGGAAGTTGATCCAATAGGTATGTCTGGTCCAGAGATAGAAGGTAGCTTCTTAGCTATTATAGGAAAGAAAAATTTATATCATAATATATCATTAGTACTAGAGAAGTTAAAATTAAAACTTAAAAGGATAATTATTAATCCTATCGCTTCTGCTTCTGCCGTCCTGTCTGAAGATGAGAAAGAAGTTGGAGTAGCTATGGTTGATATCGGAGCTGGAACTAGTGATTTATTAGTTTGTAAGGATAATATAGTAAAACATACTGCTATAATACCTTTTGCTGGTAAATCTGTTACTGATGATATTCGTTTGATATGTAAAGTGTCTTTAAGAAATTCTGAAAAAATTAAAAAATATCATGGTACTTGTATCGCAGATAATAGCTTAAGTAATCAATCTATTTCTATGGATAACATAGGAAGTGGACAGTCCCAAGATATTCCTCTTCGACTAATTTCAAGTGTTATTGAAGCCAGAATAGCTGAAATCTTCGAAACTTTAAAAGCAGAACTTGAGAATAACAATTTATTTCAATATACCCATAGGGGGCTTGTTCTGACTGGGGGTTCTTCTCATCTTACACATATTCATCTTTTAGCAGAAAAAATACTAGGCTTAAAAGTGAGAATAGCTAGTCCTTCTAGTCCTAACATATTATCTAATTCTGTGGAAAGTGTCTTTTCTAAAGAAGCATCAACCGCAGTAGGTCTTATTATAGAAGGAATTAAAGATATGGGAGTTTTAGCTGATGAGGAAGTAGAAAACGAAGCTGATACTGCTGACTATGGAAGTATATTTACCGATAAGGAGTATGAGAATGACGAGCCTAAAGAAAGAAAAAAGAAAAATGTTAAGAAGAAAGAAAAACGTAAATCTTTAAAAGATAGACTTGCTGGATTTTTCGATATTCCTGATGATAATGAAGCTTAATAATAAACAATATGATAAATATAGATAAAAGTTTTATTCCTGTTGGCTGGGAAGAAAAACATTCGATGATAAAAGTTATAGGTGTAGGCGGAGGTGGTACTAATGCTGTAAATCAGATGTATAGAGATGGTATCAAAGACGTTGATTTTATGGTATGTAACACTGATAAACAAGCTTTATATAAGAGTCCTGTAGATGAGAAATTACAGCTAGGAGAAAAGCTTACTGAAGGTTTAGGTGCTGGTTGTAATCCTGAACAAGGAAGAAAAGCTGCTTTAGAATCTACAGATATCATAAAAGAAAAACTATCGAGAGATACGAAGATGGTGTTTATTACTGCTGGTATGGGAGGAGGAACAGGTACTGGTGCTGCTCCTGTTATAGCTAAAGTGGCGAAGGATATGGGTATTTTGATAGTTGGTGTTGTTACTCAACCTTTTAAAGATGAGGGTTATGAGTTTCTTCGTCGTGCATACGAGGGTATTCAGGAATTGGCGAAGAATGTTGACTCGCTTTTGATTATTGATAATCAAAAGCTATATGAGATATATGGTGACCTGACCATAAGTGAAGCCTTCCCGAAAGCTGATAGTGTGCTTAGTACTGCAGTCAAAGGTATTGCCGAGATTATAACTGGTAGCGGTCTGATTAATGTAGATTTCGCTGATGTTAAAATGGTGATGAAGAATAGTGGTATGGCTCTTATGGGTACAGGTATAGGTTCTGGTGAGAATAGAATTCACGATGCTGTAGAACAAGTCTTCAAGTCTCCTCTGCTTAATGAGTATGATCTTAAAACTGCTAAGAGTGTATTAGTAAATATTAGCTCAAATACTAAAAAGCAGTTGAAAATGAGTGAGATTAAACAGGCTATTGATTATATACAAGAATATACTGGACGTGCTTCTAATTTTAAAAGAGGAATGGCCTTTGATAAAAATCTTGGTGAGGATGCGATCCGTATCACTGTAGTAGCGACTGGTATTAATATGATTATTACTCCTCCTCCTGTTAAACAAGAAAATGTTGATAAGATTCCTCTTAATGATAATAATGATGATATTGGCAGTGAAGGTATCCTTTTATATGATAATAATGATGATAGTAATGAAGTACCTTTGAATATTACTTCTTCATATGATAGTAAGTATACTACTATATATACAAGTGATATGAAAATATCTGATCTGGAGAATGAAGCGGCTTATACTCGACGTATGAGAACTAAAGCACAATTAGATAAATTAGAACTTGAAAAAGAAAAATAGATTTTAACTATTCATAACGCGTTTATGAAAAAATTACTTAATTATTAAAAAGGTCATCGAAATAACTTCGACGACCTTTTTATAAGACTTAGATATTATTTTAAATAATTATTTAATATCTCTAACTTTCTTTTCCCAATTCCATGCAGATAAAAGTACTTGATCAATAGGAGTTTCAGCCTTCCAACCTAATACCTCATTAGCTTTTTTAGGATCAGCCCATACTTTTTCTATATCACCAGCTCTACGTGGAGCATATTTATAAGGTATCTTAACACCTGTCGCTTTCATAAATTCATCAACTAATTGTTGAACTGAAAGGCCCACTCCTGTACCTAGATTAAATATTTCGAAAGAATCTGAATCTACTTCAAACATTCTCTTAACAGCTTGGACATGTGCTTTAGCTAAATCCACTACATAGATATAATCTCTGATACATGTACCATCAGGAGTATTATAATCATTACCAAAAATACTAAGTTCTTTACGAAGACCTGCAGCAGTTTGAGTAATATAAGGTACTAGATTTTGAGGAACTCCTAAAGGTAATTCACCAATATTAGAAGAAGGGTGAGCTCCGATAGGATTAAAATAACGTAAAGCTATAACTTTTAGTTTATCATTAGCTACGACTGCATCTTTCAATATAGTCTCACTCATTTGCTTAGTCGCACCATAAGGAGATGTAGCAGGTTGAACAGGAGCTTTTTCACTTACAGGAAGGTTTTCAGGAGATGGTTCTCCATAAACAGTACAAGAAGAAGAAAATACTACATTCTGACTCGTTTCACTCTGCATTAATTCAAGTAAATTCAAAAGAGATGTAATATTATTTCTATAATACATTAATGGTTTATTAACACTTTCTCCTACAGCTTTAGAAGCTGCGAAATGGATAGCTGCTCCTATATCAGTATATGATTCAAATACTCTTGCGAAATCTTTTTTATTAGAACAATCAGCCTCTACGAAAGGTATTTCTTTACCTACTATCTCCTTTATTCCTTTTAAAACATCGGCAGATGAATTAGAAAAGTTATCAACTCCAACTACTTCATATCCTGCATTAACTAACTCTACGATAGTATGTGAACCAATAAAGCCTGTCGCTCCTGTCACTAAAACTCTTTTATTTTCCATAACTGTATATGATTTTTATTATTTATTACAAATATAATCTTAAAATTTGTATTTTTGTAAAAAATTAAACTAAAAGGCCATGTTAGGAATTGCAGCAGATCACGCAGGTTACGAATTAAAATGTACTATTATACAATATCTTGAAGAATTAGGATATCAAGTTAAAGATTTTGGAACAAACTCTCCTGAAAGTATGGACTATCCTGATGTAGCTCATCCTTTAGCAGAAAGCGTAGAAAAAGGTGAAGTAGAAAAAGGCATAGCCATATGTGGCTCTGGCAATGGAATAAGCATGACTGTAAATAAGCATCAGGGCATTAGATGTGCCTTATGCTGGAATACAGAACTAGCAGCTTTAGCCTGTAGGCATAATAATGCGAATATTCTTTCTCTACCTGCTAGATTTATTGATGCAGAAACAGCAAAAAAGATAGTAAAAACATATCTAGATTCTTCTTTCGAAGGAGGAAGACATTTAAGAAGAATTAATAAAATTCCTTGTAAATAAATTTCTAAATTTATAAATAACCCTATTTAATGAGTTATACCTTAATAAACAAGAGGAATATATCGCCTCTAAAAAACGATATTGATGAATATCCAGAAGGCATAGTCGCTCTTGTTGATAAACCTTATAGATGGACATCTGCAGATGTTGTTAGAAAATTTAAATTCAAGTTAGCTAAACATTTTGATAAAAGAAAACTAAAAGTAGGCCATGCTGGTACACTGGACCCATTAGCGACAGGTGTATTATTAGTATGCATTGGAAAATCTACTAAAATAGCAGAACTCCTTCAGGCAGAAAAAAAAGAATACATAGCAAAAATTAAATTTGGAGCTACTACCCCATGTTTTGATTTAGAAAAAGAAGTAGATGCGACGTATCCTTTTGAACATATAAATAAAGAAGCAATAGAAAAAATATTACCTGATTTTTTAGGGGAACAAGAACAAATTCCACCCATATTTTCAGCTAAAATGATAAATGGTATTAGAGCATATGAATATGCCAGATCGGGAGAACCTGTAGAGATGCGTTCAGCTCATATTAATATATATGCTCTTGAAATCCTTAAATATGAAGCCCCTACTCTTACACTAAGAATTGAATGCAGTAAAGGAACATATATAAGAGCTATCGCTAGAGATTTCGGAGTAAGTCTTAATAGTGGAGCACATTTAACATCTTTAAGACGCACAAAATCAGGAGGATTCAATGTTGAAAATGCTATAAAAGTAGAAGATTTAGAATCTCTTGTATAATATTTTCAAAAAAATGAAACATTTTAAAATATTTTTCGTATAATAAATGTATGAAACTTTCACAATTCAATTTTAAATTACCGCCTGAGTTAATAGCGAAATATCCTGCTAACTACAGAGACGAATCTCGACTCCTTATTTTACATAAAGATACGGGAGAAATCGAGCATAAGATATTTAAAGATATAATCGATTACTGTGATGAAGGGGATATCTTTGTTTTTAACGATACAAAAGTATTTCCAGCTAGACTTTATGGCAATAAAGAAAAGACTGGTGCTAAAATAGAAGTATTCTTACTTCGTGAACTTAATAAGGATCAAAGACTATGGGATGTTTTAGTAGATCCCGCAAGAAAGATTCGTATTGGCAATAAATTATACTTTGGAGAAAATGATGCTCTAGTAGCTGAAGTTATTGACAATACTACTTCTCGTGGTAGAACTCTTAGATTTCTTTATGATGGATCCTACGAAGAATTCAAAAGAACTCTTTATATGATGGGAGAAATTCCTATCCCCAAATGGATTAGACCAAGAGCAGAAGAAATCGATATAGAAAGATTTCAAACCATATATGCTAGACATGAAGGGGCAGTAGCATCTCCTGCAGCTGGTCTTCATTTTAGTAGAGAATTGTTCAAAAGAATGGAAATTAAAGGTGTTGATAAAACATTTATCACTCTTGATATGGGACTAGGACATTTCAGAAGAGTAGATGTAGAAGATTTATCAAAACATAAAATGGATTCAGAAAGAATGATTATTCCTGAAGAATCTGCTGAAGCCATTAATAATGCCAAAGCTAAAGGACACAAAGTATTCGTGGTAGGAGCTACAAGTATAAGAACTGTAGAAACATCCGTTACCACTCAACATGAGATTACTCCTTTCGATGGCTGGACTAATAAATTTATATTTCCTCCATATGACTTTTCTATTCCATCTGCAGTAATTTCCAATTTCCATTTACCATGCTCTACTATGCTAATGTCTGTAGCAGCCTTTGGTGGATATGATTACGTAATGAATGCCTATAAAGTAGCTATAAAAGAAGGTTACAAATTCGGCACTTACGGAGACGCGATGTTGGTAATATAAATACTGTTTTATTTAAAAAAAATACATGTTTTTATAAAATAATTTGTAAAAATTACTAAAATATTAAATTCCATAGTTCTAAATTAGAGCTATGGAATTTAATGATTTAATATATGCATGTGCACTTAATCGTATTTTTAATTATAATTGTAAAGGTGCTAAAAAACTCATAGACACATTTGGTAGTCCAACTAATATCTATCGACAATCTAGACAAACGTTAAAAAAAGAGTGTAATCTAAGCGACACATATCTTAATAAATTGGAAGATAAAAGTTACTTCGATTTAGCTCTTAAAGATATTGAATGGGCAGAAAAATCTAAGGTATCTATCTATTATATAGGAGACCATAATTATCCAAAGAATCTTATCGAATGTTGTGATGCTCCTATTATATTATACTATAAAGGGACAGCAGACCTTAATGCTAAAAGAATAATATCAATAGTAGGAACAAGATCTGCTACTCCTTATGGACGACAAAAATGTCAAGAAATAGTAAAACACTTATCAGAACTAAATCCTAAACCAATCATTGTCAGTGGATTAGCCTATGGAATTGATATAGAAGCACATAAAGCAGCACTACAATATGGAATGAAAACCATAGGAGTTATGGCTACAGGTATGAATCAAATTTATCCAACTACTCATAGAAAATATGCTATTCAGTTTTTAAAACAAGGAGGCATTTTAACTGATTTTCCTATAAATACCGCTCCTATTAAAGTAAATTTTTTACGGCGAAATAGAATAATTGCTGGCATTTCTAATGCGACTATAGTGATAGAATCAAAAGAAAAAGGAGGAAGTATGAATACAGCGACTATAGCTTCAAGTTATAATAGAGATGTATTCGCGCTGCCTGGTCGAATATCTGACATAAAATCTCAAGGCTGTAATTATTTAATAGCAGAAAATAAAGCTCAGATTATTTATAATCCTGAAACTATTTCACAAGAATTAAATTGGCAAGAACCTGAAAAGATATATTCTGAGATGAAATCTATTTTTGATATAGAAAATGGGATAAAAGCAAAAATATTATTAGCTTTATCCGATTATAAAGAGAAAGATATAGACCAAATAGTAAAAGAAACCAAATTGAATATCTCCGATTTAATTTTAAATTTAACAGAATTAGAATTAGATGGCAAGATACATCTAAATAGAAATAAAAAATATACTATAATATAATATGAAAATAGAATTTATAGATTCTCACACACACCTTTATGATGAAGCATTTAATAATGATTTTAATGAAGTAATAAAAAAATGCCAAGAAGCAGGAATAAAAAAATGCATATTACCAGGTGAAGATTCCACACATCAAGATGCTCTAAATAAAGCAGCCGATTTATATCCAGAATATTTATTGCCATGCATTGGTGTTCATCCATCATCATTAAATGATAATTGGAAAGATGAACTAGATTTCGTAAAAAATAATCTAAATTCTAGAAAATATTATGCTATTGGTGAGATAGGTCTTGATGAACATTTCGACAAGACTTACCTATCAATACAGAAAGATGTTTTTAAAGAACAACTTCGTATAGCTTATGAAGCTCATCTTCCAGTCATTATACATTCAAGAGATGCTACGGTTGATACTTTCGAAGTCTTAGAAACTTGTAAAAAAGAAGGAATTAAAATAAAAGGAATTTTCCATGCTTTTTCAGGCAGCCTGGAAACATATAAAAAGTTAAAAACTTATGGTGACTTTTATTTCGGTATAGGAGGTGTACTGACATTCAAAAATGCTAAAATAGCCAAGACTATTATAGATATTCCACTTGAAGATATAGTCCTTGAAACAGACTCTCCATATTTAGCTCCTACACCTCTTAGGGGAAGTAGAAATGCTTCTTATAATATTCCTATCATAGCAGAAAAATTATCACAAATAAAAAATACTAGTATTGAAGAAATAGCTAAGATAACTACCGAAAATGCAGAAAGCATATTTGATTGTTAATAAAATCTATATTAATTATGGAAACAACATCAATTCTTTTAATTTATACAGGCGGAACCATAGGAATGAAACAAGATCTAGACACTCTAGCTCTAGTCCCTTTTGATTTTTCTCAAATTCTAGAAGAAGTCCCAGAATTAAAAAAATTTGGTTATAAAATTGATTCTATTTCTTTTAGCCCACTTATTGATTCTTCTGATGTAGATCTTTCTGTATGGCACAAGCTCGCTAATATTATAAAGGATAATTATCAAAAATACGATGGCTTCGTTATTTTACATGGCACAGATACCATGTCATACTCTGCTTCAGCTCTTAGTTTTATTCTTGAGAATCTAGAAAAACCCGTTATTTTTACTGGGAGTCAATTACCAATAGGAATACTTAGAACAGATGGAAAAGAAAATTTAATTTCATCAATAGAAATAGCTGCCACTAGAAGAGAAGATGGAAGACCAATGGTTCCCGAAGTATGCATATATTTTGAAAATAGATTATTCCGTGGCAATAGAACTACCAAATACAATGCTGAAAACTTTAATGCTTTCAAATCTAATAATTATCCTGAATTAGCTAAAGCAGGAATATATTTAAAATACAACCGGGCTAATATTAATTATCCTGATTGGGGAAAGAAACTTATAGTTCATAACGAGCTAGACACTAATATCGCTATATTAAGATTGGTTCCAAGTATTAACGAATCTATTTTTAATAGTCTACTGAATATTCCTGGACTTAGAGCCATTATATTAGAAACTTATGGATCTGGAAATGCTCCAACCTGTGGCCGATTTTTAGAATATATCAAAAAAATTATTGATAAAAATATAATTATTATAAATATAACTCAGTGCCAAGCAGGAAGTGTAGAGATGAATAAATATGCTACAGGGGCTACATTGAAAAAATTAGGAGTTATTAGTGGATATGACAGCACGATAGAAGCTGCTACTACTAAATTATATTATTTACTAGGTAAATATAAATTAAATACAGAAGTTAAGGAGATATTTGAAGAAAATTTACGTGGAGAAATAACAAAAGATTAGTAATTTTTCAAAAAAAAATCGTAACTTGCACAATATTTAGAATTGAAAACCATCAAATAGAAAAAAATAACTATTTAATAATTTGTTTAATAATTAATTCATTCAAAAATTTATGAAAAGAATTTTCATGTTTTTGGCAGTTATAAGTCTAATGACTTGTTCTGCACAATTCGCATCAGCTCAAACTGACGAAGCTACTCAAAGTGAAGCAGCTATCTCCGCTGATAATACTACAGCTAACGCTCCAGAACAACAACAAGTTGCTGAGACTAGCGTTCAAGAAGAAGGCGTTCCAATTCATCAAGCAATTAAGACTAAATTTATTGAAGGTGGTGCCGGTTTTATGGCTACCGTACTTGCATGTCTTATTCTTGGTTTAGCCGTCTCTATTGAAAGAATCATTTATCTTAATATGGCTTCAACTAATACTACTAAACTTTTAGAAAGTGTAGAGAAAGCTCTTGATGAAAACGGTGTTGAAGGTGCCAAAGAAGTATGTAGAAATACTCGTGGTCCAGTAGCAAGCATTTTCTATCAAGGTCTATTACACATGGACGAAGGAGTAGAAGCAGTTGAAAAAACAGTTTCATCTTATGGTTCAGTTCAAATGGCTCAATTAGAAAAAGGTTTATCTTGGATTACTTTATTTATAGCAGTTGCTCCTATGTTAGGATTCATGGGTACTGTAATTGGTATGATTCAAGCATTCGATGATATTCAAGCTGCAGGTGATATTTCACCAACATTAGTAGCTGGAGGTATGAAAGTAGCCTTGATTACTACCGTAGGTGGTCTTATCGTAGCTATTATCCTTCAATTCATCTATAACTATCTTATTGCTAAAGTAGATTCAATCGTTGCAGAAATGGAAGATGCATCTATTTCATTAGTAGATATTTTAGTTAAAAATCAAAATAAATAATAATATATTATGTCTAAAGCATATAAATATATATTATACGTACTTTTGACTGCATGTGCTATCGTTATAGCTTTGTTCTATATTCAGAATGGTAACTCAGATTTCTCAATTGCGAATATGAGAGCACTTCTAACAGGACATTCTATGATTGATATAATTATCTGGTCATCGTATGTATTAGTAGGATTAGCTGTAGCGTTAATCGCTATCCTTTCCATCATTGGATTGGTCGAAAAACCAGGATCTCTTAAGAGATTCGGTATTACCTTATTAATCGCAGTAGTAGTAATTGGTTTAGCTTATGAATTAGCTTCTGGTGCCGCTGTAAACGCTAATGTTGCACACGTACCAACTCATTCAGAACTAAAATTAACCGATACAGGACTAATCGTAACATATATACTATTCGGTGTTACTATTTTATCTATCCTATTCGGTGGTCTATATAATGCAATTAAAAAGAATTAACATTAAGTAATATGGCATCTAATAAGAAGAAAACCCCCGAAATAAACGGCGGATCAATGGCTGATATATCGTTCCTTATGCTGATCTTCTTCCTTATGGTTACGACTATGGACCATGAAAAAGGTATTGCACGAAGACTTCCTCCTATGCCTAATAAAGATCAAAAGGCAGAGGATATGAAAGTTAATCGTAGGAATATCCTAGAAGTAAAAATCAGTTCTGGTGACCGTATATTCGCTGGTGGAGAATATCTTTCTGATGCTAGTCAACTTGATGAAATCGTTATTAATTTTTTCACTAATCCAAATAATAGTGACAAACTACCATCTTTCAAAACAAAAAATATTGAAGGATTTGGAGAATGTCGAGTTTCTGAAGGTGTAATATCACTTCAAAATGATAGAGCTACTCATTATGATATATATTTGAGAGTTCAAAATGCACTAGTAAGAGCTATTAATACACTACGTGATAATTTTGCTATGCAGAATTGGGGTAAAAAATATGAAGATTTAGATGATGCACATCAAAAAATCGTTCGTAAAGCAGTACCTCAAAGTATTTCTGAATCAGAACCAGTTAACGTAGGAAAAAAATAATAAAGGAGAATCAATATGGCTAAATTTGTCAGAAAAGGAAAAAATGAAGGGAGCCCTAGTATTAATACATCCTCCCTACCTGATATTGTATTTATGATTCTTATGTTCTTTATGGTATCAACAAGTATGCGTAAAACAGAAAGAATGGTCTCTGTCAAACTTCCAGTAGCTAGTGAAATAGCTAAGCTTGAAAGAAAAGATCTTTCTTCATACATATACATTGGAAAGCCTACAGAACAATATCAATCACAATTTGGTACAGACGCTCGTATACAGTTAAATGATTCATTTAAAAGTGTAGGAGATATTGGAGATTTTATCGCAGCAGAGCGTGAAAACTTAAGTGAAGGCGATCGTCAATTTATGACAGTTTCTCTTAATATTGATAAGGATACTCGTATGGGTATTGTTACAGATGTTAAGCAAGAATTAAGACGCTGTTCAGCTTTAAAAATCATGTATGTAGCTAATCAACAGTATAAGAAGTACTAAAATTTACATAAAACCTAAAAAAGGGGAACTTACTAATATGTAGTTCCCTTTTTTTATGTATTTTTGTAAGCAAAAGAAAATTATAAATAATATTATGGATAGAACTAGAGTTATCGATATTTTTAAAACTAAACCTGGTCAAGATGTACTTGTTAAAGGTTGGGTTAGAACTAGAAGAGGAAATAAAAACATTTCATTTATAGCATTAAATGATGGATCAACTATAAAGAATATTCAAATAGTTTGCGAGTTAGCTTCATTTGATGAAGAGATGCTAAAAAAAATAACTACTGGTGCTTGTATTAAAGTAGCAGGAGCATTAGTTGAGTCTCAAGGAAAAGGACAATCAGTAGAAATTCAAGCTAAAGAGATAGAAGTTTACGGTACAGCTAATCCAGATACATATCCATTGCAGAAAAAAGGACATAGCATGGAATTTCTTAGAGGTATAGCGCACTTAAGACCAAGAACTAATACCTTTAGTGCTGTCCTTCGTATAAGACATAATATGGCTTTCGCTATTCATAAATTTTTCAATGATAGAGGTTTTTATTACATACATACTCCATTAATTACAGCCTCAGATGCAGAAGGTGCCGGAGAAATGTTTCAGGTAACTACTTTGGATATGAAGAATCCTCCTCTTTGTAAAGATGGAAGTATAGATTATTCTAAAGACTTCTTTGGTAAAGAAACAAATCTTACGGTTAGTGGACAACTTGAAGCTGAATTAGCAGCTATGGCACTTGGTAATGTTTATACATTCGGCCCTACTTTCAGAGCTGAAAACTCTAACACTCCTAGACATCTTGCTGAATTCTGGATGATAGAACCAGAAATGGCTTTTTATGAAATTAAAGAGAATATGGATTTAGCCGAAGAGTTTATTAAATATTGTGTTAATTATGCTTTGACTAACTGTAAAGACGATCTTGAATTCTTAAACAAGATGATAGATAAAGGCTTAATCGAAAGATTACAAAGCGTAGTTGCAGAAGATTTCGTCAGACTACCTTATACTGAAGGTATTAAGATTCTTACTGAATCTAAAGAAAAATTTGAATTCCCTGTATCATGGGGCGTAGATTTACAAAGCGAACACGAAAGATATCTAGTAGAAAAGCATTTTAAAAGACCAGTTATATTAACTGATTATCCTAAAGATATTAAGGCTTTCTATATGAAACAGAATGATGATGGTAAGACTGTAAGAGCTATGGACGTCTTATTCCCTAAGATTGGAGAGATCATCGGAGGTTCACAGAGAGAGGAAAATCTTGATAAATTATTAACTAGAATAAACGAGATGGGTATGAAAGAATCAACACTAGATTGGTATGTTGATACTCGTAGATTTGGTACTGCACCTCATAGTGGTTTCGGTTTAGGATTCGAAAGACTATTACTATTCGTAACCGGTATGGCTAACATTAGAGACGTGATTCCTTTTCCAAGAACTCCAAAGACAGCTGAATTTTAAAAAAGAATAGATATGTTAATTATAGGTATAGCCGGGGGCACTGGTTCCGGAAAAACAACAGTTGTAAATAAAATTGTATCTTCGTTTAAACCTGGAGAAGTAGTAGTTATCCCTCAAGATTCCTATTATAAAGATAGTAATTTACCACTTGAAGAAAGATTAAAACAGAATTTTGACCATCCAGATTCTATAGATTTCGATTTACTAAATGAACAAATAGAAGATCTGAGAAATGGTAAAACTATTCAACAGCCTGTTTATTCTTATTTAACATGTTCCCGTTCAAAGACGGAAACAGTTACTGTTAATCCAGCACATATTATTATAATAGAAGGCATCTTAATTTTCACTAATCCGAAATTAAGAAGCCTCCTGGATATTAAATTTTTCGTAGATGCAGATGCTGACGAAAGACTTCTTAGAGTCATCCAAAGAGATGTTCTTGAAAGAGGACGTACAGTTAAAATGGTAATGGATAGATATGTTTCTACTCTTAAACCTATGCATTTACAGTTTATAGAACCTTCTAAAAGATATGCAGATATTATTATACCTCAAGGTGGTAATAATAACGTAGCTATTGATTTTTTAACGGCTATAATAGAGAAACAGTTAAGTAAATTTGCTAATAAATAGATATTGTCAATAATGAGTAAAAAAAGTAATCGATTTGGTTTATATCTTACGATCATTTTCCATTTAGTGATCATAATCATTTTGCTTACTTATTCTATTCATTCTGTCGTACGAAAGGATAGTTCTTTTTTAATAGACTTTTCTGAACAGGAAAAAGAAGAAGCTATTCAAAAGCAAGAAACAGAGAAACTGAAAGAAGAAAAAATGAAAGAGAGCGTTGCTGATGAACTTAATAAATTATTAGGTAAGTCATCAGCTTCTGTTCCAAGAAATGCTATCGTAAATGCTGATAAACATGTTAAAGACGATAGATTCAAAAACTCTGATGAAGTTTATGATGAGGCTAAAGAATTACAGCGAAAATTAGATGAAGCGAGACGAGAAGCAGAAAAATATCAAGATGGAGAAAATATCTATCATAATATTAAGAAAAAAACAAACAAAAAGACTCAAGCATATTCTGGTCCCTCCGTTTTATCATATTCTTTAGATGGCAGGAATTCTCTATATCTACCTATACCTGCATACAAATGTTATGGTAGCGGCGATGTATCAGTAGCTGTCGTAGTTAACAGAAATGGTTATGTAGTTTCTGCTAAGATAATAGAAAGTGTATCGTCGAAAGATGACTGCCTGATTAGAATGGCGATAAAGGCTGCTAAATCATCTAGATTTACAGCGTCTAGCACTGCTCCTTCCCATCAAGCAGGTAGCATTGTTTACAGATTCGTAGCGCAATAAATAGAAATAAAATTACTATTTATTAGCAGCTTCTATTATAACATTATCAATTTTCGATATTATTGGATAGAAGGCATCATCTCCTAATGATGAATACCTTGCTATACTAGCTCTAAGCTGAGTCATTATGGTATATTCTGATATTTTCCATTGCCTTGATGAAAATTTAATACCATATTTTGTAAAATAATCTATATAGTTCTTCTTAAGATTCATAGAATCTAATAAAGCATTAAGCTGTTCAATATTTTTTACATTTCTAAGCTTAGTTCTATATATATCGGCCAATTTCATGCTATATTTAAGAGCTAAACTATGTTTATTTAAATTAATAAGTAAATCAGTAACCCCTACTGTATCAATTGGCACGAATACATCTGGTATTATTCCTCCCCCACCATATACTATTTTTCCTTTGGGTGTGGTAAATTTTAATGAATCATTATGAGGAATGCTATCAGCTGAAGTCATTTCACCTCTTTTATATCGCTCTAATATATCATAGGCATACTCACGACTAGAAGTAAATGGTTTTTGTATACATCTACCTGTTGGCGTATAATATCTGGCTACAGTAAGACGTATTCCAGAGTGGTCTGTGAAATTTATTGGTTCTTGTACCAGTCCTTTACCAAAAGAACGCCTTCCATAAATTGTAGCTCGATCATTATCTTGCATAGCCCCTGCGAATATCTCGCTTGATGAAGCTGAATTTTCATCTATCAATATATCTAGATTAATATCTTGACATATTCCTGTTCCATCAGAGAAAAACTCTTGTTTTTTTCTATGAACTCCTTTCATATATACTATCAACTTATGTGCAGGGAGAAATTCATTTGATAATAATAAGGCTTGGTCGAGATAGCCCCCACTATTTTCGCGTAAATCGAAAATTAAACTCGTCATTCCACTTTTAAGCATTGGAACTATAGCCTTTTTAAACTCATCGTGGCTTGTTCTTGCAAATTTTGATAGCTTTATATAACCAAGAGTATCATTCATCATATAAGCTACATCTACTGATTTAGCCGGTATCTTACCCCTTGTTATATCGAATGATAAAAGATCTTTTATTCCATTTCTCTTAATCTTTAGATTAACCTTTGTATTAGCTAGACCTTTTAAATGACTGACTAAAGAGTCTTGTGGATATTTAACACCAGCCACTAATATATCGTCTATTTTAATAATTCTATCCCCTGATAATAATCCTACCTTTTCTGAAGGGCCTCCTTTAATTACTGTCATAATTACAGCTGTGTCTGCAGGAACATTAAACATAATCCCTATGCCATCGAAATTTCCACTTAAATCCTGAGTAGCATCTTTAAGTTCTTTAGGTGGAAGATAGACAGAATGAGGATCTAGCTGTTTCATTATAAGTGGTATCGTTTTTTCTGTAAAACCCTTATAATCTATCGTGTCAACATAATTTTTATCTATCTGATTCAAGATAAGATTTATCTTACTCCATTTCGCGTAATTATTAAAAAGAATCTTGTCTTTTTTAACATCTATATATCTTGTAATAATACTACCTAACATCACAAATATCAGTGCTACAAGGGTATATTTAATAATTTTTAAAATGTCGTTAACCTTCATTATCCTTTAATCTAATTGTAAAATATCTATGCCTACGCGTTTTAATAAATTTATTCCATCTTTTACTCTGTAGTCTTTTCTATATACGACTCTTACGATTCCGGCTTGTATAATTAATTTAGCGCATTCAATACATGGAGCATCTGTAACATATAGAGTAGCACCTTCACTACTATTTCCTGATTTAGCTACTTTAGTTATAGCATTGGCTTCCGCATGAAGGACATAAGCTTTTGTAAGCCCATTTTCATCTTCACAGACATTTTCAAATCCAGAAGGAGTACCATTGTATCCATCTGATATTATCATTTTATTTTTCACCAATAAAGCGCCTACTTTTCTTCTAACACAATAAGAATTTTGCGCCCACCTTTCGGCCATATCTAAATAACTTAAATCAAACTGTAATTGTTTATCCATAATTTAAATATTAGTTATTTCTTTGATATAAATATCTTTTTATACTTCTTTTAGGAGTTTTTGCAAATTCTTCTGGCATTAATTCTATGGAATTTACCTTTAAATAACTTGGGGACATTTGATTTAATTCGGCTACATTTTTTTCTAAATTCTTTTTTAAAGCCTTTAAATCTAGTCCATCTGAAGAGGCTAACTCTTCATCTGGATATATCAGAGCTACTAATTTATTATTAACACTAATCACCAATGATTCGATTACATAAGGTAAATTATTAATACCACTTTCTATTTCTTCAGGATAAATGTTTTGACCTGAAGGTCCTAATATCATCGTTTTACTTCTTCCTCTTATAAATAAGAAACCATCTTCATCTACTACTCCTAAATCTCCTGTCTTCAACCACCCATCTTCTGTTAATACAGCTTTAGTCGCTTCCTCATTTTTATAATATCCCATCATAACATTATCTCCTTTTACCAGGATTTCACCTGGAACATTATGAGGATCAGAAGAGTTAATTTTTAACTGCATTCTAGGTACTATTCGACCACATGAGTGAAGTTTGTGTTCATTCCAATGTGCATAACAAATTATTGGTCCACACTCAGTCATACCATAGCCTACCGTATATCTGAAACCTATTTTTTTGAAAAATGTCTCTGCTTCTTTATTAAATGCAGCTCCTCCAATAATAACCTCTTCAAATTTTCCTCCAAAAGCTTCACATAATGCTGTATCTATTTTCTTATAAATCTTTTGATCTATAACTGGTACATTCATAAGTAATTTCAGACTCCCTTTTTCTAATAAAGGTTCTAGACGCTTCTTATAGATTTTTTCTATCACCATAGGAACTGAAATAATAATATCAGGTTTTACTTCGGCGAAAGCATCTAAAAGTACTTTCGGTGTTGGAAGTCTCGTTAAAAAGTGTACGTGTGCTCCTATTATCATCTCGAACAAAAATTCGAATAAAAAACCATACATATGAGCCGTTGGTAACATAGAAACGCAATTAGACCTACTATTCATATGAGGTTCTACCTCTTTTGCAAAATATAAATTGGAGATCAGAGATTTATAAGATAACATTACACCTTTAGAAAAACCTGTAGTTCCAGATGTATAATTTATCATAGCTAATTCATCTGGTTTATCCTTATAATAAGATATATCATTTGGTCCGAAATTCTTAGGATATCTCTGTCCAAAGAGTTCATTTAACCTATTAAATGCATTATTGATTTCTTTTCTATTTGAATATAAAAGAGATAAATCTGAGAGTAAAATAATCGCCTCTATATTAGGCATTTCATTCTGTGATAATCCTTCCCATATCATATCTCCAACGAAGAAAAGTCGTGCATCAGAATGATTAACTAAATGATAGATATTAGTCGTAGTAAATTCATTCAATAAAGGTACAGGAACTGCTCCATATGTAAGAGTAGCTAAAAAAGCTACACCCCAATTTGCTTGGTTTTTTCCGCAAATGGCTACTTTATCTCCTTTTTTCAAATCACACATTTTAAATACAATGTGCATTTTTTCGATTTTTCTAGCGACATCACGGTAATGAATCGTAACACTTTTATAATTAGTAAGAGCTGTATTATTCCAATTCTTTTTAATACTTTTCTCGAGTAATTTATTTAAAGACTCTGTCATATTGTTTAATTATCTATATTATTACTTAAAAGATTGAAGATTACATAAATGTGAGTATAAACCTTTTTCATTTAAAAGTTCTTCATGAGTTCCTCTTTCAACTATTTTTCCTGCTTCCAAGACTATTATATTATCAGCGTTTTGTATAGTAGAAAGCCTATGTGCAATAACTATAGAAGTTCTATTTTTCATTAAATTATTTAAAGCATTTTGTACCAATTGTTCACTTTCGGTATCCAATGCTGAAGTAGCTTCATCTAATATAAGAATTGGAGGATTTTTTAAGACAGCTCGAGCTATGGCTAATCTCTGTCTTTGTCCTCCTGAAAGATTTAATCCTGCATCTCCAATATTAGTATTATAACCATCACTCATTTGTAAAATAAAGTCGTGAGCATTAGCTATTTTAGCTGCATTAATAATATCTTCTTCCGTTACACCTTCCATACCAAACTTAATATTATTATATACATTATCATTAAATAATATAGCATCTTGATTAACTATACCCATAAGAGAAATAAGATTTTGTTTGTTATATTTTCTTATGTCTATACCATCGATCATTATACTACCTGAATTCACATCATAAAATCTAGGCAATAAATCTGCTATAGTCGATTTACCACCTCCAGATGGACCTACAATAGCTATTGTTTCTCCTTTCTTTACTTCGAAATTAATATTCTTAAGAACAGGATCATCAGAATATTGGAAACAAACATCTTTGAATTTTATATTAGTTTTGAATTCTGATATTTTAACTGGATTTTTAAGTTCTTCTATCTTTTCTGGGACGTCCAATATAGCGAATATTCTATCTCCTGATACAAGACCTTTCTGTATATTCGCCCACGCTTTAGCAATAGCTTTCGATGGTTCTAAAACTCTCCAATAAAATGCTATATAAACTACGAACTCTGACCAAGTTAAATCTAATTTTCCATTGATATTTAACCAACCACCATAAAATAATACTAGAGATGCTACTGTAATTCCTAAAAATTCAGATAAAGGAGTGGCTAAAGCATTCCTTTTTAATAAATTCTTAGATACGCGTCTATGACGTTCGTTGGTTTTATTAAAAGATGCACGTACATATTTTTGACCATTAAAGGCTTTAATTATTCTAGCTCCTGATATTCCTTCTTCGAAATGACTGATTATTCTACCCATCAAGGACTGCCTGATACTAGCATCACTTCTTAACTTTTTACTTAGAGACCCAATGGCAAAGGCCGAAACTGGTAGAGTAACTATGGTCACAATGGTCAGTTGTGGAGACATATAAAATAAAGCAGCCAGGAAACCTATAATTAACAGGGGTTCTCTAAAAACTACTTGAAAACTATCAGCTACACTATTTTGTACTTCATTTACATCATTTGAAATACTAGATAAAATATCTCCTTTACGTCGATTATGAAAATATCCTATATCAAGAATCGAGATTTTATCAAAGAGGTCTTTTCTTATACCCTTCATTATATTAGTCCTCATACTTATCAAAACTGTTCTTGATAAATAATAAGTTACATTGGCTAATAAAGAAGCTATTATTAATAAAAGACAAACGAAGATTAATCCATGAAGAGGTCCACTGGTCGCCATTATCTCAGATAGATAATACGAAAATATACCTTTTAGATAATCTACACTTAAAACAAACTCTGGCTTAACTAAATTAGTTGATATAGAATCTGATGAAAATAATACGTTTAATAATGGGCCAACTAATCCATAATTCAAAATTCCGAATAAAACCGAAAATATAGATAATATTAAATAACTTGGTACATATTTACTATAAGGCTTAGCATAAGCTAAAAGTCTTTTAAATGTTTTCATTCTTTTTTTCTTTTACCTGTTCATAATCTACATATTCTCCCACATCTTTGGTCACTACTTTTTTTCGAGAAGATGCATCATGAGATACAAAAGTAGTCCCTTCTTTCTTATCTCGTTTTTCTTTTCTAGAATTTCCATACATCTTATCAGCACGTTTTCTAGTGTACCATAATAAAATAGAGGGCAAATATCTAAATAAAACCCGGAATAAAATAATTATTACAATTAATGTTAATAAAAAACCCATAAATTAATTAATGTTTAGATAGCTTCCTTGTCTTCAGATTGAGAATCATTTCATTTTTTTCTTTAGTAGTTACAGCTACTTCGTAAGAAGACCTGATTTTAAAATCTGTATCAGGAGCTAACATGTTTTTGTCAGCATCTTTTACAACAATCGCACCATGTATATCATAAATAGTTGTTTGTCTAAAAGTTCTTACTATCCAATAGTACTCATTTCCTACTTTAAATAATGTCGGTAATTTTTTAATTTTATCTTTAGATGTTATAGGAATAAAACCTTTCACTGGCTTACCTTTTATATCATATAACATTAGAGTATTATCATCATGGAGAATAATCATTTGATATTTTTTATCTCCTGCCATATCATAAATTTTAGGCCCTAAAATTATTTTTTTACTTAATGTAATAGGGAATGGGCGCACCCAGCGGCCTAATCTATCTAATAAATAAACTTTATTACCAGCCCCAAATATCATTTGTAATTTATTATTATGGAAGTAATCTATTTGATCTACATTTCCACAGATTGGCTTATCAAATAATACACTCCACTTAGCTCTTTTATGTTCATCAACTAATCGGATAGCATTATTTTTAAACTGCTGAATATAATTTGTTTTTTTATTTATATAGTTTATAACTGGATATGGACCTTTTGGAATAATTAGTGGTGAATCATCCACGATTTCTGCCACATTGTCAGATAAAAATGAAAAATTGATTTTTTGTTCATCTCCATCATTAATGACTTTAAGAGATATGAAACTAAAATTACATTTTTTCAATCCGTTTAATATAGATTCAGAGTATTTAGTTTTAAAGATTTCTGGAATATCATTTTTACATCTTTCTAAATTAATTAAAGTTAACATAGAAGACTGTCCAGATAATGTAAAACTCATTGGAGTATCTTTAATATATGTGGCCAAAGAAATATATTCTTCTGATAAATAGTCTTTTTTAATAGTAGTTAAAATAGATTTTTTTCCAATAATCACCCATTGATTATTAACTACTGTATAAAATTCATCTTCACTAGGCTCGAAGGCTTTACCTAATAAAGACGATAAATATCGTTTAAAGATGAAATGATTTATTTCTTCTTCGTTATTTTTTAAAGCATCAGTATTATTAATCTTCATTAATAGAATTTTAGAAGGAGCTAATTGTTCTCCTGATAAATCTATAGATACTGAGACTATTTTTTTCACATCTAATGAGAGAAACCAGTCTTTCGTAGATATATCTGTCTTAGAATTTTTTTTCGCTAAATAATTTATATAATTATAATCTTTAGTGTTTTTTTGAGCCTCAACATAATCACTATAAGAAGATAAAAATGATTGAGAGTCATTTATTGAGAAAGAAACTAGATATTTTACATTATATGGTAGTAAATTCAGTAATTCTTTATCTTCTTGATTACCTTGATTATGTAGTATAGAAATAAAATTCTTTGGGTCCGTACTTCCGTATAATTTTCCATTTCCATATACGTAAGTATCACCTAAGTCTAAATTCAATGTTACCCAATTAGAATATTGAGAAGCAAAATCAGCATATTTCAGATAATTATAATTGACAGCACCGGAAAAAAGTTTTCCTATATTCTCATTATTAATATTAAAGGTAGCATTATCATTAGAATATGCTATCATCTTTGAGTAATACTTATTATCTACAATAGAAGTGTTACTATCTATATGACGTATAGAAGTTTCAATAATGACACTGGAAGTAGAAGCTATTAAAATATTATTATTGACTGCGAATGAGATGCCTGCTCTAGAGCTAGAATAAATAGTATGTCCAGAATAATTTCTTTTCTCAATAGAATTATATTTCGTTGATATTTTGGAAATAAGTTGTTGGACATCTATATTTTTAGGCAGAGAAAGTGCGAATAAAGCTGATATTGTATTTCTGCTAGAGTAATGAACAGAAATTATAGATCCTCCTTTATCTACATTAGAAGGAATGTTTTTTATGAATTTTAGTAAAGCATCTTCATTATTAATAAAATTATTAATATTAGAAGGCTCTTGACTTATCCATTGTTTTATTTTACTAAATTTATTAAAATCACAAAAAACCACTGCATCTGTAGGTATAGCTTTTATAGAAGCTAAACATGAATTACTTATAGATGAAGTGCTTTGGTTATTATCATTTATATAAAAAAGCTTGTATAAAAATACTCCTATAGCAGATAATAAAATTACTGCCACTATTGAAAATATCCATACAAGCTTTTTATTCATATCTTAATAATTTATTTAGTACTAAAAAGGTAAATCATCATCTGATTCATCTGATGAATTATCTGATGGAGCACCTAATGGCTCAGAAACTGGCATAGGAGGAGGAGTAGAAGGCATATTTGATGGAGAATCAGCTACATTTGTCTCTATTCTCCAAGCTTTGATATCCGTATACCATCGACCATTATATTCTCTTGACTCGATATTTATAGATACTTTGAGTATATCCCCTTCTTTAAATGCCTCGAGATCTTTTACTTTATCTTCTCCCCAGACATTTATACATACTTTTTTAGGATATTGCCCAGGAGTCTCAATAATAAAATCTTGCTTTTTCCAAGGCCCTCTATTTGAATTACCACTTTGAACTGGTAATTTCATATCCAATTTTCCTACGATTTCTAACGCCATAAATTATTTAGTTTTAGCTGGTGATACTTTCTTAACCTCAACTTTAAATGTTAAAGCAGAATTAGCTGGGATTGGACCATAAGCTTTATCACCATAACCTAAGTTAGCTGGAATATAAAGTTCGATTTGTCCACCTTCTCCAACATAAGTAAGACCTTCGCCCCATCCTTTGATTACACCATTAAGTGGGAATGTAGCAGGAGTTCCTCTTGTGTAAGAAGAATCAAATACTGTACCATCAAGAAGTTTACCTTCATAATCAACTGTTACTGTATCAGTAGGACCAGCTTTAACATCAGATCCTTCTTTTATAATTTTATATTGAAGACCACTTTCAGTAGTTACAACACCATCTTTTTTAGCATTTTCTTCAAAGAATGCTTTAGCTTCTTCTACATTCTTAGTGGCAGCGAATTTTTGTCTTTCGTTCATATAAGATTGGATAAGTGACATAACTTCTTTATCTGAAATTTTAAGAGAATCTTCGTTAAATACGTCCATTCTACCTTTATCTACTTGTGAAAGATTAATTTCACCCATATCAGTGTGTTTTACAGTCTCTCCAAACCATACACCAAGTGCATAACTTACAGAATCTATTTTTGAAGATGACGTATTTGGCATACGATCTCCTTTGTTAATTACACCACTATTACATGATGATAAAGCAAGAACACCAAATAGTCCTGCAGTTAAAAATAATTTAGTTACTTTCATTTTGATTTTTTAATTTATTAATGTTAATATTAATTATTTATTTGAATTTTCTTTTTTTCTCAATTTTTTCTTAATCACTTTTGGACTTGTTTCATATAAAGCTATATAGCCAATTACAGCTGCTATAAAGGAAGTAAATAATATTATAGTTTCTCCTAATCCTACTGTATTTTTATCTACAAAGGCTACATTAGTAATAAAAAGAGACATCGTAAATCCTATACCTCCGATAAAACCTATCGCTAATATTTGTTTCCACGTTACGCCTTCAGGAAGACTAGTTAGTTTAGATTTTACTGATAACCAACTAAATATATATATTCCTAGAGGTTTACCTATTATCAAGCCTAAAAAGATTCCCCAGAAAATGGATGGTAATGGCCATACTATTATATCACTATTAAATGCTACTCCTGCATTTGCTAATACGAATAAAGGAATAATCACAAACGTAGAGAGAGGACGTAAAAAATGAATAAATCTATTCATGATTGGAGTTATTTCTCTAGTTTTATCATGCATTCTCTGTATAATATATTGTTCATCATTATGAGCCAATATCTTTCCATCCTCGTTAGTAAGTTCTTTAAATCTATCTAGTAAATAATCCATTCTTACGTGAAATCTTAATTCATTGATAGAAGAATGTGAAGGAATAGTTAAAGCTAACAATACTCCAGCTATAGCAGGATGTATTCCAGAATTATATATAAAATACCAAAGAACTATACCAAGTATAATGTAAATCCAAACTAGATTCACTTTAAGTCTATTTAACATTATTAGTATTAAAAAAACTCCTAGCGCTAATAATAAATATACAAAACTTATACTATATATATGATAAAATAGTGCAATCACTATTATGGAGCCAAAATCATCAGCTATAGCTAATGTCATAATAAAAACTTTCAAGGACACTGGACACTTATCTCCTAAAAGAGATAGTATAGCTACAGCGAAAGCTATATCAGTTCCTATAGGAATACCCCATCCATTAGCAAATTCCGTTCCCTGATTAAAAATAGAATAAATCAACATTGGAAATACCATTCCTCCAATAGCTGCTACTATAGGTAAAGCTGCTTTCTTAGAAGTAGCGATTTTTCCAACTAGCATTTCTCTTTTTATATCTAGTGTTACTAGAAAAAAGAAAGCTACCATCAAAACATCATTTACCCAATGTAATAAATCCATATTAAGATTTAGTTCACCAATAGTAATACCTGCTTTGATATGCCAAAGTTCATTTAAATATTTTAATCCTGGTACATTGGTTATAGTCAATGCTATAATAGTACATATAATTAAAATATATCCTCCTGTTGATTCATTATGAAAAAAAGCATTAAAAAATGCTCTCAAATTGGTATTTATCCCTTCTGAGTGATTTTTTCTAATCTTATTAAACTTTTTCATAATGCTTATCTGGTCCATTTCATTCCAAAAATTTCAGCTTTAACTGCAAATATACTCTTATTTTTCATTATTAAGAATAGAATAAAGTGAAAGTTTATATAAAAGACGTGCTCCCACATTAGCATCCCATTCTCCAAAATCAGATGGTGCTACTTCTACTAAATCAAAACCTATGATATTCTTTCTGGAATTTGCTAGTTTAATTAAGAAATAATCTATTTCATCAAAAGATATCCCTCCAGGTACTGGAGTACCTGTATTAGGACAATAATCTTGACTTAATCCATCTATATCTAAACTAATATAAATATTTTCTGGTAATCTATCAATTATTTGATCACATATATTATTCCACGTTTGTCCATTAAATAATTTTTTTCTTAAGTGAGCATTAGTAAAAGTCTCTACCCTATTATCCTTTTTTATTATTTCTTCTTCAGCATTACAAAAATCTCTCACTCCGACTTGTACTAATCTTTTTACTTGAGGTATATCTTTCAAAACATTGTACATTATAGATGCGTGTGAATAAGTAAAACCCTCATACGATTCTCTTAAATCGGCATGGGCATCAAAATGTAAAACACCAAATTCTTCACACTGTTCAGATAAGGCTTTTATTAAACCTAAGGACACACTATGGTCTCCACCTACTAAACCAACAAATTTATCTTTTTTAATAAAAGTTTTAGCTTCTTCATATACCCTGTCATTCATTAGACGACAAGCCTCATTTACATCTTTAATATCATTTTCATCAGGCTCTGCATCTCTCTCAAGAGCGTTTATAACCCGCAAAGCCTTTTTTCGGGCAATGTCATTTCGTCGATATATACTCTCGTCGCCTGAAAATGTGCTAATCTTCTTTCGCCATGCGAAAGGCACATTTTCATCGTGAAGGTCAATTTGTAAAGAAGCCTTCATAATACTCTTTGGACCACGACTTGTTCCTCCTTTATAAGATGCTGTCACATCCCAAGGCATAGATATTAGAATTAAAGATGATTCATCTATATTATATGGAAGTCCAAAATATCTCCCATTATCTACACCTACACTATCAGCATTAAAATTTTCCATTAGCACTATACTTTATTATTGCCTTAAAACTAACCTATTCCCTCTCTTAATATATCATGAATATGAATTAGACCGACATATGTTCCTTTCGATAAAACTACTACAGACGTGATTTGATATTTTTCCATAAGATTAAATGCTTGAACTGCTTGTGCAGATACATCTATGGTTTTTGGTCCTTTGGACATTATATCTATGGCTTTTAAAGAATCTATTGGCAAGCCTCTTTCTATCATACGACGTACATCTCCATCTGTTATAATTCCCATTAAATTATCTTGTAAATCAGTTACGACTGTGGCACCTAATCTATGATGCGAGATATTAACTATTACATCTTGCACATTATCATTTGGATAAACTTTAGGTCTATTAGTTGAATCAAATACATCTTCTACTGTCATGTAAAGACGTTTTCCTAATGATCCTCCTGGATGATATCTCGCGAAATCTTCAGGCGTAAAATGACGCATGGTAGAGAGTAGTACTGAGATAATATCTCCCATAACCATTTGTACAGTAGTACTTGAGGTTGGGGCTAAATTATTCTGACATGCTTCTTCCTTTACAGGTGTGTATAGTATATAATCCGAATGGCTAGCCAGATAAGAATCTTTGTTGGCTATTATAGCTACTATCGTGTTTCCCATACCTTTTATAAATGGTATAAGTCGTTTAATTTCTGAAGTATTACCACTTTTAGATATAAGTATAACTATGTCATCTTTTTGTACTACTCCAAGGTCTCCGTGTACAGCATCTGCTGCATGCATAAAAATGGCTGGAGTTCCTGTCGAATTCATAGTTGCTACTATTTTTTGAGCGATAATAGCACTTTTCCCAATTCCTGAAATAATTAGTCTTCCCTTACAGTTATGAAGTAAATTGATTATATTAATAAAATTATTATCAATATAATTAGGTAATTCATTAATAACCTTAACTTCTTTGTTTATAACTTCTAAGGCTAATTCTTTTAAATTAAATGTATCTTTTTTCATTAATTTTTTTGCATATAAATAAACTAATATATAACTTAGTATCACAAAGGTAATAAAATATGAAGATTACTTCAGCAGAACTACATAGTAAATTAAAAGAGTTTTTTGGTTTTGATTCATTTAAGGGTGATCAAGAAAAAATAATGATACATTTGATAGAGGGA
>Ga0172378_10000313_pt1 | contig 41932 bp, 50 predicted proteins | sample GrowelOW332metaG_FD_119755 | JGI IMG/M metagenome (GOLD analysis project Ga0172378, IMG submission 119755) | Groundwater microbial communities from an aquifer near a municipal landfill in Southern Ontario, Canada - Pumphouse #3_1 metaG | ecosystem: Environmental > Aquatic > Deep subsurface >...
GCAAATTTCTTCCAGCATGTTCCGTATATGGATTCCTTCAACAAGGAGCGCGGCTTCCATCTGGTCAACGCTGGTGGTATCCATGTGGAACCGCTCGCCGTCTATTCCAAGAAGGTGGCTTCCTTGCAAGATCTCAAGCAGGGTGCGACGATCGCGATCCCCAACGATCCCACCAACGAGGGACGTGCGTTGCTATTGCTGCAGAGCGCCGGGTTGATCAAGCTTTCCGCCGATGCCGGTCTGGAAGCTACTCCGCTCAACGTTGCGGAAAACCCGCTGAACTTGAAGTTCCGTGAAATCGAAGCGGCTTCTCTTCCTCGTGTCCTTGCGGATGTCGATGCCGCGGTCATCAACGGCAACTATGCGATTCCTGCCGGTTTGATCGCCACTCGGGACGGATTGTTCGTCGAGGGCGCCGATAGCCCGTATGTGAACATCATCACGGTCAAGTCGGGTAATGAGAATGATCCTAGGATCCAAGCGTTGGTCAAGGCGCTGCAGAGCGACGAGGTCAAGCAATTTGTCGCTGAGCGCTATCCTAACGGCGAAGTAGTCCTGGTTTTCTAATCGTCCTTTGAACCTAAGAAGGTGGAGCCGAAGGCGTCCTTGCGATGTCTTCGGTTTTTTTGTCGGACGAGGGATTGCTCCTTGTCACGAAAATGTCCTGCCTATCCACCGTTTTTCAGCCTGTTCCATACCTACGGAAGGGGGTATCTTCTTTGCATCTGGTTTCACGGAGTACGGCTGCGTTCGTCCAGGCGGTGGCCGTGGACGACGAGGCGTTTCGCGTAGTACCATAGACATATACGGAGGGCATGCGATGAATACCGGAGCTTCGACTTTTTTTTCTTCTGGATTCTTGATGTGGACCTTGCTGTTCCTGTTGATCGCCTTGATCGGCACAAGTGCGGCGATGCTCGTTTCTACGTTTCGCCGCAACAGCCGGATGCGTGGTCTGGAAGCGCGGCTTCAAGCGTTCTCCGCGCTTTCCGACAACTCGGTGCGGCAGTTGCAGGCGCTTGACTCTTTGCAAAAGATCGTCCTTGACCAGAACCAGGCGAATCGCTCGGAACTGCAGGACGGCTTGAACCGTTATCAGATCGCGATGCTCAGCGAGCTGAGGAATCTCACACAGAATATCGAGGCCCGTCTGGTCCAGATGGAGAAGAAGACGGCTCAGGTGGGGGAGCAGGTCGATTCTAAGCTGGAACGGATCCGGACCGATAACGAACAGCGTCTGGAACAGATGCGCAAGACTGTCGACGAGCGGCTTCAGACGACGCTTGAGCAACGTCTGGGGGATTCTTTCAAGCTGGTGAGCGACCAGCTGGAGGTCGTCCATCGTTCGTTGGGGGAAATGCAGAACCTTGCCGCCGGAGTAGGGGATCTGAAACGGGTGCTGACCAACATCAAGACACGAGGCAACTGGGGCGAAGTCCAGGTCGACATGTTGCTCGAGGATATCCTGACGCCCGATCAATACGACAAGAACGTCGCTACGAAGGAAGGAAGCTCCGATCGTGTAGAGTTCGCCATCAGGCTACCCGGTCGGGAGGCTGGTGATCCTGCCTCACATCCCGTCTGGCTTCCAGTCGACGCAAAGTTCCCCAAGGAGGACTACGAGCGACTGCTCGATGCCCAGGACAAGGCGGATGGCGCCGCGGCCGAGCTGGCGGTCGAGGCGATCCGCAAGCGGATCATTTCCGAGGCCAAGGATATTTCCACCAAATATCTTGATCCTCCCCGGACTACCGATTTCGCGATCCTGTTCCTTCCCGTCGAAGGCCTGTTCGCCGAAGTGCTGCGGATTTCCGGGCTCATGGATTTGTTGCAACGGCAGTACCGAGTGGTGGTTTCCGGACCGACTACGTTCAGTGCAATGCTCAACAGCCTCCAGATGGGATTCCGCACCCTTGCCATCGAACGCCGATCTAGCGAGGTCTGGAAGATTCTCGGTGCTGTGAAGACGGAATTCGTCCGTTTCGGAGATATCCTGGACAAGACGAAGGCCAAGCTCACCCAGGCCGCAGGCACGCTTGAATCCGCTTCTGTCCGTACCCGGGCGATCGAGCGAAAACTCCGGACTGTTGAAAGCCTTCCTTCCGACGAGGCCGCAAGAACGCTCGGACAACTGCCCGGCTCTTCGTTCCTCCCGGAGTCTCCAAAATCGCCGGGGCAAGAGAACGGCATCGACTCTGACGAATGAAATAATATTCAATTATCTAGGGTAAAAGGTGGGAATCTAGCTTATTATTGCATATTTATACATAATATGTTGACAAAATATGCATGAAAATGTAAGGTTGCTTCTACCACTTTCCAATCATGCGCTTATGGAGGTACGACATGAACAAGAACATCGATCTGAAAGGGAGAAGCTTTCTGACCTTGAAGGATTTCTCCACCGAGGAGATTCTGTACCTGCTGGATCTGTCCAAGCAGCTGAAGGCGAAGAAACAGGCGGGCGTGGTCTCGACATGCGATGGAGCGCTTGTCGGCAAGAACATCGTTCTGATCTTCGACAAATCCTCCACCCGTACCCGTTGCGCATTCGAAGTGGCCGCCTACGATGAAGGCGCGCATGTGACGTTCCTCACCAACAGTCAGATGGGCAAGAAGGAATCGATCGAAGATACCGCGAAGGTGCTCGGCCGGATGTACGATGGCATCCAGTATCGTGGTTTCAGTCAGAAGCTGGTCGAGGATCTGCGCGACTTCAGCGGTGTCCCCGTCTGGAACGGTCTGACCGACGACGACCACCCTACTCAGGTTCTGGCCGATTTCCTTACCGCGATGGAGCATGTCGCCAAACCGTTGTCGAAGATGAAGCTGGTCTACGTCGGCGACGGGCGCAACAATGTGGCCAATGCGCTGATGATCGGTGCCGCCAAAGTCGGTATGGATTATACCGTCGCGGCTCCCAAGCAGCTCTTTCCGTCGCAGGCTCTTCTTGACGAGCTTTCTCCCGTCGCCTCCGCGACAGGGTCCGTCATTTCCTGTACCGCCGATCCGTACGAGGCGGTCAAAGGCGCCGACATCATCTACACCGATGTCTGGGTGTCGATGGGCGAGGAAGACAAGATGTCCGAACGGATCGCTCTTCTCAAACCGTATCAGGTTACGATGGATCTCCTCAAAGCCTCCGGCAACGACCATGTGATCTTCGAGCATTGTCTTCCTTCTTTCCACGACCTGAACACCTCCGTCGCCCAGGCTGTCAAGGCCCAGTTCGGTCTCGACGAAATGGAAGTGACCGACGAAGTGTTCCGCAGCAAGCATTCCGTGGTGTTCGAGGAGGCGGAGAATAGGATGCATACGATCAAGGCGGTGATGGTCGCGACTCTCGCTTAGTATACGGGCGCAATCCTGCGTTGCCGGACAGACAGGCATATAGGAATATCGCCCGCTGTCCGGCGTCTTGGCTTTCATCCCGTCTCCGTCGCGACTCTCGCTTAGTATACGGGCGCAATCCTGCGTTGCCGGACAGATGGGCATATAGGAATATCGCCCGCTGTCCGGCGTAAACGTCATTTCACAGGAACTGCAAAACGATTCATTTTTCCCTATTGGTGACCCAAGCTCTTGTAATGACAAAGATTATGTATTATATACCATCAAAGATGGTTTTTTTTACATTGTGATGGTATAGTGTAAAAGAACAGCCATGGCGGATACTTTACGGATGTTGCGCAAACACTAGTATATTCATACTACCAGGGCGTGATGTCCGTGATGTGAAATCCAGACGAGTATTGTAAGAGGATTGGTGCAGGGAATGCCGAAGAAGATTGATCATGATGAACGGAAGGAAAAGATACTCCAGACGGCGTTGAAAGTATTCGCTCGCGAAGGGTATCGGGACTCGAATCTTTCCCTCATCGCTCAGGAATGCGGGATATCCAGGCCCACGATCTATCAGTATTTCAAGGACAAGGAAGAGATCTACTACTATGCAGTCAAGCTTGTGACCGGTCGTATGTTCAACAAGTACGCCCAGTATGCATGGTCGAGCCCCGATGATGAATTAGATAGAATCATCACCATCTGCAACGATATCATGGATACCGCCGTGCTCCATACAGGAGAAATCACCAGCCTTGTTGACGTCATGATCCAGATGAAGCGGGAAGGACGAGATTTCTCGAGCATCATCATGCGACGGACGGCGAAACTCAACATCCTGTTCAAGCGGATACTTAGGGTCGGCATCTCGAAAGGAACGGTGATCCAATGCCAGATCGACAAAGTGACAGCCCATATCGTGATTCTTCTCGAGTCGTTCTGCTTCCAGCTGGCGTTCCTCGATAGCTACGACATGGATCTTGCCAAGGAATTGGTGAGCAACTACCTGGAGTTCTTCAAGACGAAACCGGATTCCACCGGCGTTGTTCCGCGATAGGCCTTCTTATCGACCGTTCCGCAGGGTACGGCTACCGGCATCATCGGAATCGAAAGGTCGGTTTCTTTTTCTGAAAATCAGCAGTTTCCCCACGGTGAAGTTGATGACTCCTGCGATGAGGTTCGATATGAACTTCCAAAGTAGCGGGGTCAATTCCAGGACATCCACCGCAAGCCACATGACGAACACGTCGAGGACTCCTGTGGCGAGACGGCATGAGAAGAACGCAACGAGTTCGACCAGAACGTTCTTTCTGGTGAAATCCTTGCTGGAAAATACGATGACCTTGTTCGTGAAGAATGCGAATGTGACTGCGAAGACCCATGCGAGGATGGTTGCCGGCACGTTCGCCATGCCGATGGGGCGTCGTAGCAGCGCATATGTCCCCATGTTGATCGCCGTCGCGCATGCGCCGAAGATCATGTAGATGAAAAAATCTTTGTGCCGCCGTACGATGGCGCGCATCCCGCCGAGCATGTCGATGCCTCCCTACTGCCGGGCTATCCGAACTATGCCATGATAATAGCCCTCAGATGCGGAAAGTTACAACTGTCGGTGTCGGTCATATCGTTTTCCGAAGATTTGCGATGCGTCGGAAAACACAGTATGCAAGAAATTGCCGATAACCGGATTCGTGAGTATATTATGGCTGTTCTGAGGTGCCGAGGGTGGGCGCCGGTTTGCCGATGTCGATCGGCGGGTAGTCAATTGCATGGTATTCGTGGCGGACGGGAGCGAACGTCCGGCCGGAATTCGCGTGCGGACATGTAATTCTTCTTCCTCCACTACAGTCGGAATGTTCACGAACAAATTACATGGAATAGAGAAGGGGTTATAACGATTATATGAATGTAGAGAATATGACGATCAAGCTTCGCGAGGCGATTCAGAGCGCCGATACGATAGCGAACGATCACAACAACTCGGTGATCGATACCGAGCATATCCTGCTGGCGCTACTGCAGCAGAAGGAGGGGATGGTACGTCCTCTCTTCGAGAAACTGGGGGTCTCTTCCCGTTCCCTTGAGCAGGAGCTGGAGCAGATGGTGGACCGGCTTCCCAAGAGCTACGGCAGTGCCTCGCAACGTTCCCTGTCCAATCGGCTGGGCAATGAACTATACGCCAGCGAGAAGATCGCAGGGACGTTCAAGGACGAGTATATCAGCGCCGAGCATCTGATCCTGGCGATTCTTGAGGACGGCGATTCCCCCGTAGGGGAGATGCTGAAGAACCGCGGAGTGACCAAGGAGAACGTGATGGCCGCATTGCAGTCGATCCGCGGCAACCAGAGGATCACCGACGAAGATCCTGAAAGCAGATATCAGTCGCTGGAAAAATACTGCAAGGACATGACGTCGCTGGCCAGGCAGGGCAAGCTCGATCCGGTCATCGGCCGTGACGAGGAGATCCGGCGTGTCATGCAGGTGCTGTCGAGAAGGACGAAGAACAATCCGGTGCTCATCGGTGAGCCCGGTGTCGGCAAGACCGCCATCGTGGAAGGACTTGCCCAGCGGATCGTCAGCGGCGACGTTCCCGAATCGCTCCGTGACAAGCGGTTGCTGTCGCTGGATATCGGTTCCTTGATCGCCGGCGCGAAATTCCGCGGTGAGTTCGAGGAGCGGCTGAAGGCCGTGATCAACGAAGTGGTAAAGTCCGAAGGCCAGATCATCCTGTTCATCGATGAACTGCATACGATCGTCGGAGCCGGAGCGGCGGAAGGGTCGACCGATGCCTCCAACCTGATCAAGCCTGCGCTCGCCCGCGGAGAGTTGCACGCCATCGGTGCGACGACGCTGGACGAGTACCGCAAGTACATTGAGACGGACAAGGCTCTGGAGCGGCGGTTCCAGCCAGTATACACCAAAGAACCTTCCGTTGAGGATACCATTGCGATCCTTCGCGGACTGAAAGAGCGGTATGAAGTGCACCACGGGGTACGGATCAAGGACGAGGCGCTGGTGGCCGCCGCGGTTCTCTCCGACCGGTACATCACCAATCGATTCCTCCCCGACAAGGCGATCGACCTGATCGACGAAGCTGCGAGCCAGTTGAAGATGGAGATCGAAAGCCAGCCGGTGGAACTCGACCAGATCGAACGGAAGATTCTTCAGCTGAACATCGAGCAGCAGGCGTTGGGGCGCGAGACCGACAAGAACTCGCTCAAGCGGCTGGAAAAGATCAAGGAAGAACTTGCCGAACTACAGACCCAGCGCGACGCGATGCATCTGCAGTGGACCAACGAACGGGATGCGATCAACAGCATCCGTGAGAAGAAGGCCCGGCTTGAACAGCTGAAGACCGAGGAGCAGATGGCCGAACGCAACGGCGACCTGAACAAGGCCGCCGAAATCAAGCATGGGCTGATTCCCTCGCTGACCAAGGAGATATCCGACAAGAGCTCCGCCCTCGAAGCAGTGCAGACCGATGGTCGGCAACTGCTGCGGGAAGAAGTTTCGGACGACGACGTGGCGAGGATCGTCAGCAACTGGACAGGCGTGCCGGTGGCGAAGATGCTCGCCAGCGAGATGGAGAAGTACGTCCACCTCGAGGATACGCTGTCGCAGCGTGTCATCGGGCAGGACGAAGCGATCAAGGCGGTGGCGAACGCCATCAGGCGCAACAAGACGGGTATCGGTGACGAGCATCGGCCTTTAGGGTCGTTCCTGTTCGCAGGACCGACGGGAGTAGGCAAGACGGAGCTTGCGAAGGTGTTGGCTTCGTTCCTCTTCGATGATGAAAAGGCCCTTACGCGGATCGATATGAGCGAGTACATGGAAAAACACTCGGTCAGCCGTCTGATCGGAGCGCCTCCCGGGTACGTCGGCTATGACCAAGGCGGTCAGCTGACCGAAGTTGTTCGACGTCGCCCGTATTCGGTGATTTTGTTCGATGAGATCGAGAAAGCGCATCCCGACGTGTTCAACGTGCTGCTGCAGGTTCTTGACGACGGTCGTCTGACCGACGGGCAGGGCAGGGTTGTCGACTTCACCAATACGATCGTCATCATGACAAGCAACTTGGGAAGCCAGCAGTTGCTGATGTCCAAGGACTACGACGAGGCCCGACAGGCGGTCGAAGCGGTGATCCACGCTTCGTTCAAGCCGGAGTTCATCAACCGGATCGATGAGATCATCGTATTCCATCGGCTTGATGAGAGCGCGATCAAGAAGATCGTGGCGCTGCAGCTCGACTTGCTTGCCAAACGTCTGGCGCTCAAGGGCTTCCAGCTTTCGTGGAACGAGGATGTGCTGAGGTTCATCGCAAAAGCGGGATTCGATCCCGATTTCGGGGCGCGGCCGATCAAGCGTGCCATCCAGAATCTGATCGAGAACCAGCTGGCTGTCAAATTGCTCAACGGTGATTTCGCAGACGGGGATGTGATCGTTCTATCCGTAGAGGAGGACGTGATCGCGATCCATAAGGGCGCTGTGCCCGCTTCCGCCACTACGAAGGAAGCCGCCCGAACGTAAGGACGTACAATGACCGATAGGCCTCCGGGGTGTCGATGTCGCTGATCCATGCGATGTCGCCGTCGTCGGTGGCCGTCGTTTTTTTTACCGCCAGAAGGCTCCGCATCGTCGCAGTTTCCGGGAGCTTCAGGATTTCCTCCCGTAACCGGGCGGCATGGAGCACCGGATGTCCTGGCGTGCCGGCGCAGGCGGGACGCACTGCGTCGTATCCGTCGAGCTGTCCGACGAGCTTGCCGTAGTGGGCGGCGGTGATCAGCGGTAGATCCCCCATCGTAATGAAGAACGGCGATCCTTGCGAGACTGCCGCCACCCCCGCGAGTGTCGAGGAAAACTGTCCGAAGCAATATCTCTGGTTGTGGACGAACAACAGTTCCGGCCGCCGGAGGAATGCCGCATCGCTTTGTACGTCGAATAGACCAGCTTCCAGTTGCCCTTCGATGGGTTCCAGCGCTTTCCGTACCGGGACTGCATCACAACCGGTGACTACGATCAGGCGGCCGGCCGATTGTTCCGGCGCCGTAGGGCTCGCCATCAGTATGTCGCGCAATCCGAACAGCGCCTGTCTCACGCAATGCGCGGCAACCGTTTCATCCCCCCATGGCAGTAGCAGTTTCTGCGATCCGTGCATCCTGGTCGAAAGTCCTGCGGCCAACAATACCGTTTCCATTCATACCGTCCTTCTATGAGACAAGGGTTCTCGCGTTCGTCAAAGCAACGGATTCATACGCATTGAGCAAGCGCGGTTTTCCCATTATACTGCAACGTATCATGTTCGCCACCTATTTCAACTGCATTGCCGTCATCATCGGTTCGTTGCTCGGTCTTCTGTTGCGCTCAAGGATCAGGGACGAGTTCAAGTCTGTCGTCATGTCCAGTTCCGGCCTTGTCACGCTGGTCATCGGCATGTCGATGGCTCTGGGAACGAATAGCTACCTGATTCTGATTTTCTCGGTCGTGATCGGAGGCTTTGTCGGCTATGCGCTCCATATCGAGGATGGGATATTGCGTCTGGGCGACTGGATGGATCGCAGGACATCCCGCGTTTCGTCCCCTGCGAGCGACAATGTCCATTCGGAGGCGGTCGCGGCCGTTTCCGGCGGTTCGAATTTCGCCAAGGGGTTCCTCGACGCTTCGTTGCTGTTCTGCTCCGGGGCGATGTCAGTGGTCGGTTCCATCCAAGCCGGCACGGTGGGGGACTATGAGCTGATCATGGTCAAGTCGATCATGGACGGTTGCATGGCGATCATCTTCGCCGCCGCTTATGGACCGGGTGTCATTGCGTCTGCCCTGTTTATTCTCATCTACCAAGGATTCTTCACCCTTGCCGGAGGCTGGCTCGCTCCGGTGCTCGGAGATTCCGGCATCGCCGAACTATCGGCGGTCGGCGGCATCCTGCTGCTGATGATCGGCCTGGGGCTGACGGGCATCAAGGAGTTCAAGACCGGCAACTTCCTGCCCGCCATGGTGGTCGCCCCGTTGCTCGCATGGATCGCTCCCTATCTGTCGGCGCTGATGCCATGAAGCGGAGCCGGAATTCCCCTTGCCAAGTATATCAAAATTATCGGTATGATGATTAATAATTAATTATATTAAAAATAATAATGTAGATTCTTCATTTTCTTTTCGCTTTGCCATTGCTTGCACAATGCTCTGCCATTGCTGCATGCTTGGTCGGTGATTGCTAGCAAATGCCGCATAATCTATAGCTTGCCTGTCGATCCTCAGACAAAAAGAAGCTCCCCGCCGGATCATCCGGGAAGGGGAGCTTGTTCTGCATGAGAATCCGATGCTATTTCTTCGTAGCTTTTATCTTTTTGGTAGGTGCCGCATCAGTGCCAGACGTAGCGCCGGCCATCACGGCCTCCGGATTGCGGGCGTCGGCCAGAACGGTGTCGCTATTCGGATCAAGCTCGATATGGCAGGGTTTCACATGCCATATCTCGTCTGCGTATTCCCTGATCGTCCGGTCCGACGAGAACTTGCCGGAAGCGGCGATGTTGAGGATCGCCTTGCGGTTCCACTCGTCGGGATCGGAGAAATAGAGTTTTCTCGCCCGTTCGTGGGTATCGGCATAGTCCCGCAGGTCGGCGAAATGGAAATACCGGTCCCCCCGGTCGAACAAGGCTCTGCGCAGCGGTTCGAAGATATTCGGTTCGTTCACGTTGAAGTATCCGGAGACGATCAGATCCACGACCTTCTTGATCTCAGGGTCGTTGATGACCCATGAGTAGGGATCGTAGGAGGACCGCATCGCGGCGATCTCCTCCTCGGTATGACCGAAGATGAACAAGTTGTCCTTTCCTGCTTCCTGTGCGATCTCCACGTTCGCGCCATCCATCGTTCCGATCGTCAGCGCGCCGTTGCACATGAACTTCATGTTGCCGGTGCCCGAGGCTTCCGTGCCTGCCGTCGAAATCTGTTCGGACAGGTTCGTTGCGGGGATGATCTTCTCCGCCATGGTAACCCGGTAGTTCGGCATGAACAGCACCGTAAGCTTACCGGCCACGTCCTTGTCGGCGTTGATCACCTTTGCGATGTTGTTGATGAACTTGATGATCAGTTTCGCGTTCACATATCCCGGAGCGGCTTTTCCTCCGAACAGGAATGTCATCGGCGGGAACGAAGCGGCGAACTGAGGATCCTTCTTCAGCCGGTTGTAGATCATCAGGATGTCGAGGGCGTTGAGGAACTGCCGCTTGTATTCATGGATGCGCTTGACCTGGACATCGAACATCGTATCAGGGTCGACCGTCAGCGAGCAGTCCTTGCGTAGAAAATCGGCTGCGGCGATCTTGGCCTGACGCTTGATCGCCGCGAAATCTGAACGGAACGCCGCATCGTCGGCGAACGGAGCCAGTTTCGAGATCTGGGCGTAGTCGGTGATCCACCCGTCCCCGATCGCTTCGGTGATTTTCGCCGCGAGGGGAGGGTTCGCATCAAGCAGCCATCTGCGCTGGGTGATGCCATTGGTCTTGTTGTTGAACCGGTCGGGGAAGATCAGGTTGAACTCGGGGAACATCGTCGTCTTGAGCAGCTCCGAATGGAGCGCCGCGACGCCGTTGGTCGAATGGCTGCCGATGATCGATAGGTTGGCCATCCTCACCTGCTTTGGGTTGGTCTCCTCGACGATGCTGACCTTGCTCAGCATCTGAGGCTGGAGCGGGAAGAACGAGACAGCCTGCTGAAGGAACCGATGGTTGATCTCGAAGATGATCTGCATGTGTCGAGGCAGGATGGATTGGATCATCGGAAGCGGCCATTTTTCCAGAGCCTCGGGCATCAGCGTATGGTTGGTGTATCCCATCACGTTCAGCGTGATATCCCACGCTTCGTCCCAGCCAAGCCCCTCCAGATCGATGAGGATGCGCATCATCTCGGGAATCGAAAGCGATGGATGGGTGTCGTTGAGCTGTATTGCGGCGAATTCGGGAAAATGGCTCCACGACAGGTTCTGTCGCTTGAACCGGCGCACGATGTCCGCCAGCGAACAAGCCACGAAGAAGTATTGCTGCTTCAGGCGTAGTTCCTTGCCCATGTACAGCGTGTCGTTGGGATAAAGTACTTGGCTGAGGTTCTCGGCCGACACCTTCGCGCGCACCGCCTCGGTATAGTCGCCTTCGTTGAACTCCTGGAAGTTGAATTCTTCCGGAGCCTTGGCGCTCCACAGCCGGAGCGTATTGACTGTGTTGCCCCCGTATCCGATGATCGGCATGTCATAGGCCATGCCGTTGATCTGCTCCGAACCGATCCATTTGAACAGATCCCGGCCGTTTTCGCGGATGACTTTCACCTCCCCCCCGAATTGGACCGGATAGATCAGGTCGGGGCGCTGGATCTCCCATGGGTTCCCATCACGAAGCCAGTTGTCCGGCTGTTCGACTTGCCATCCGTTTCTGATCTGCTGTCGGAATATGCCGTAGTTATATCTGATTCCATACCCGTACGCCGGTAGTTCCATCGTCGCCAGGGAATCGAGGAAACAGGCGGCGAGCCGGCCCAGGCCTCCATTGCCAAGCCCTGCGTCGGGCTCTACATCGGCCAGATCCTCGTAGCGATAGCCAAGTTCGGCCATCGCTTCCTTGACTTCCCCCTTGAGCTTCATGTTGATGATGTTGTTCGTCATTGCCCGTCCCATCAGGAATTCAAGGGAAAGGTAGTAGACCCGTTTTGAATTCGTTGCGCGCTGGGTTTTGCGGCTGAGGTCCCACTGATGGATGATTCTGTCACGGATCGCATATGCGAGTGCGGTATAGCGACCCTCCGCCGTAGCGTGGTAGACATCGGCGTCAAGCGAGTATTTCAGATGTTCGGCGAAGTCTTGGGCGATATCGGCGCTTGTGTGGCCGAATCTCGTGAGCTGTCCTGTCTTCATGGTTCCGGACTCCTTCCCGCCGTCCCGACGGACGGCTGTTTGGATGATATCGTACGCAATGTCATTGGATATCGCCGCGCCTTCCTGATACAGGCTGATACAGGAGAGGCGGCCTCCTCGCCATATCCAATATCCATACTATATACAGAACTCGGACTAGATACAACGATTCCTTGTCGTACGGGGTGTCCCGGGAGCTCCGTCACAGGGCGAATGACTGCTGGGAAGGCATTGCGTCGCCGATCAACAAGGCCAGCTCCGGCGTCAGGATCCGTGCTCCGTCGGTTCGATATTCGACGATCGAATGTATCTTCTCGGCTGAGAACGTGAAAAATGAAACCACGTGCCAGGTTTCCCCTGTCTTCGGTTCGCGGATTTCTGCGGCGGTGACGGCCTTGTTGCCGAAGACCTCCATCCTTTGCAGCGTGATGCGTAGCGGTCCGTCGGAATCAGCGGTTTTCGCAAGCGCGATGAACTCCTCGACCGTCAGCCGCTTTGTGGCGACCACCCAATCGATGAAGCCTTCTCCGGTGAACAGGGTTTTCATCGTATCCCAGTCGCCGGCATCGTAGGTCCTCCAGAACGTCCGGATGGCTCTGACTCTTCCCGAATGCGCGATGTTGAGCCGATGGCGGCCGTTGCCGTGGTACGTTCTCTGCCCGGGGGACGGCATGACATGCAGGTCATAGCGTTGCCTGCCGTTTCGTTGTGCGTTCATGTTCTGCTCCTTCGTTGACGCGATGTCTTGTCGTCTTGCCCGGTTTCCGGGGAGAGTTCGGAACGGATTCCGTGTGTAGCCGGACCAAGCGGCTGATGAGAGTCGGCGCAACCATGGTCGCGCGAGACGGCGGAGCGCCCGTACGACGACATGCCTGGATGCGGCGAATCCAACGCTTCTCGTCGGAATGCCAGCCTGGAGAAAAACTGTGTATAGCGATGATACCACGGAAGCCGGTGTTTTTTCCACCGTCGGATGCGGTCTCGTCGGCGTCCGTCATTCCGGTGCCTAAAAAGTGAATTGCTGATATTGACAAAAGAAACTCAATTTGGTAAGTTGGCTTCTGCATGTTGCAGGCCTACCGCCCGACAGGTATGTCCTCGTGAAGTGCATACGCCTCTGTAGCTCAGTCGGTAGAGCACCACCATGGTAAGGTGGGGGTCAGCGGTTCAAATCCGCTCGGAGGCTCTTTTTTTTTCTTGCCCGTCCCGACGGGTAGTTGTGAACGGCGATTTTCGCCGAGGAGTTGTGATTATGGCAAACGCTAAGAAAAAGGGACCGGTCGAAAAAATCGCCCTGCAGTGCACGGAATGCAAGCGGAAGAACTATACCACGGAGAAGAACCGCCGGAATACGCCTGGAAAGCTCGAATTGAACAAATATTGCCCGTTCGAGCATAAGCATACCCTGCATCGCGAGACAAAGATTAAATAACGTTCGAAAGGGCGGAGGCGCGAGACGCAGACAGGTCAGTAGCTCCAATGGCTAGAGCGCTGGTCTCCAAAACCGGATGTTGTAGGTTCGAGTCCTACCTGGCCTGTTTGCTTCTCGGCGTCGAGCCCGACGGACGATCGGACGTCGCCATGCAGACGCACGGCGTTCGTGTCCATAGAAAGGTGGTCGTACATGAAAAAACTGGTTAAATTTTTCAAGGAGTCGCATCTCGAGCTGAAGAAGGTCGTATGGCCGTCTCGTGAGACTGTAGTTTCCTCTACCAAGGTCGTTCTTGTCTCCACCTTGATTTTCGCTGTCGTCCTCGGTTTGGTGGATTTCCTCCTGCTGCGGGGCCTCTACCTCATATTCTAGGACAGGTGACATGGCAAAAGGTTGGTACGTAGTACATACTTATTCCGGCTACGAGCAAAAGATCGAGCGTATTCTCCGCAAGATGATGGAGACCGATGCCGACTTTCGTGATGTCTGCACCGATGTGAAGGTCCCGTTCGAGACCGTCGTCGAGGTGAAGGATGGCGTCAAGCGCGATGTCAAGCGGAAGATTCTGCCCGGCTATATCTTGGTTGAGCTCGACCTGCCCGAGCACAGCTGGAAGACCTGGTGCTCGCAGATCAAGCGTATCCAGGGAGTGACCGGATTCGTCAGCGCGATGGATGGCGTCAAGCCGCAACCGTTGACGGCCGACGAAGTCAAGGGAATCTTCCAGAAGACCGGCGACATCAAGACGGAGAAGGTGTTCAAGCCCAAGCAGACGTTCTCGGTAGGCGAGCAGGTCCGGATCGTGGAGGGGCCGTTCGAGACCTTTACGGGGACGATCGAGGAGGTCAACCTCGAGAAAGGCCGCCTGCGGGTCTCTGTCGGGATTTTCGGTCGGTCCACGCCGGTCGAAGTCGACTTTCTGCAGGTGGAGAAGATCTGACGGGACGCCCGGGCGTCGTTTCCGTTCGATTCAGAAGAGAAGGGAAGACTTCCTTTTTCCGACTGTTCTTTTACATACGTCCGTATCGTTCGTGTTATTACTCCTCCCCGGATTTCGTCCGGGAAGGTGGGAGCCTGATCGTATGACAGGCGTTATTACCAGCGCGAAGGCCCGAAAGTTTTCGGTCAACTCAGACCAGGCCTGTCGCGTAAGGAGAAAAAACAATGGCAAAGAAGAAGGTGACTGCGATCATCAAGTTGCAGTGTCCTGCCCAGAAGGCCACGCCGGCGCCTCCCGTAGGCCCCGCCCTCGGTCCTCATGGCGTCAGCGCCCCTCAGTTCGTCCAGCAGTTCAATGACAAGACCAAAGGGTTCGAAGCTGGATTGGTCATTCCCGTAGTCATTACCGTCTATCAGGACAAGAGCTTCACGTTCATCCTGAAGACCCCGCCCGCAGCCGTCCTCATCAAGAAGGCGCTCGGTCTGCAGACCGCCAGCGGGGTGCCCAACAAGCAGAAGGTCGGAAAACTCACGCAAGCCCAGCTTACCGAGATCGCGCAGACCAAGATGCCTGACTTGAACGCCAACGACATTGAAGCCGCGAAGCGGATCATCGCCGGTACGGCCAGAAGCATGGGCGTAGAGGTGGAGAAGTAATATGAAGCACGGCAAGAAATATCGCGAGACGATAAAGAAGTTTGATCACGAGAAGACATATTCTTTCGCCGATGCGGCACAGATCGTCAAGGATTGCGCATACGCCAAGTTCGACGAGACCGTCGAGCTGTCCGTCAGTCTTTCCCTGAAGAAGAGCCAGAGCGTTCGGGACACGGTGGTCCTTCCCAACCAGTTCTCCGCCCAGAAGCGCGTCCTGGTTTTTGCCAAGGGCGAAAAGGCCGAGGAGGCCCGCGAGGCCGGCGCCACGTATGTCGGCGACGACGATCTGATCGAGAAGATCCGCGGCGGTTGGATGGATTTCGACGTGGCGGTCGCCACGCCCGACATGATGAAGGACGTCGGTCGTCTCGGACCGATCCTCGGTCGCCGAGGCTTGATGCCGAACCCCAAGACGCAAACTGTCACGTTCGATTTGAAGAACGCGCTGGCGGAGCTGAGCAAGGGGCGTGTCGAATTCCGTTCCGACAAGACCGGCGTCATCCATCTGGCGATCGGCAAGGTGTCCATGGATCCCGCCAAGGTGAGCGAGAACGCCGTCGCCATCGTCAAGGAAATCATCCGCAAGAAACCGACCGACGCAAAGGGTGATTTCGTCCAGAGCATCGCGCTTTCCTCCACGATGGGCCCCGGCGTCCATGTCGACGTGAAGGAAGCGACGGCTGCGACCGTCTAGGAGGAGGAAGAAGATTATGGATTACCAGACTCGCATTACTCCGGCAAAGGAAGAGGCCGTCAAGGTTCTCAAGGAAGAGTTCGCCGAATACACCGGGTATATCTTCACCGACTACCGTGGAATGACCGTCGAGCAGATCACCGATCTGCGCCATCAGTTGCGCGCGAAGAACGCCGCTTATCGCGTCGTCAAGAACCGCTTCGCCAAGATCGCGTTCAACGATCTGGACCGGGGCGGCGCCGAAGCGCACATGGTCGGTCCGACCGCCGTGGCGCTTTCCAAGGGTGAGGAAACCGGAGCGGTGGCAAAGCTGCTGTTCGAGTTTGCCAAAAGTGCGCCGATCACTGTTAAAGGAGCGATCGTCGATGGGGATCTGTTCGACGCCGCGCAGATCGAGGCGTACAGCAAGCTGCCCGGCAGACTGGATCTGATTTCTATCTTGATGGGGACCATGAAGGCTCCCGTCCAGAAACTGGCCGCGACGTTGCTGGCCTATGTCGAATCGAAGCAGGGAGCCTCTCCGGCAGCAGCCGAAGCCCCCGCTCAGGAAAATTAAGCGGTCTTAGTCTTCAGCAAGTAACCTGCTATGACCGTTTGAACAATAACTAACCAAGGAGAAGATAATATGGCTACGAAAGAAGAAATCATTGAAGCGATCGCGAACATGACCGTTCTCGAGGTCTCCGAGCTCATCAAGATGATGGAAGAGAAGTTCGGTGTCACCGCCGCCGCGGCTGTCGCCGCCGGCCCCGCCGCCGGTCCTGCCGCCGCAGCTGAGGAAGTCGAGGAGCAGACCGAGTTCACCGTCATCCTCAAGGCCGTCGACGCAGCCAAGAAGATCGCTGCGATCAAGGAAGTCCGCGCCATCACCGGCCTGGGCCTCAAGGAAGCGAAGGATCTGGTCGAAGCCGGTGGCAAGCCCGTCAAGGAGGGCGTGTCCAAGGAAGATGCCGCCGGTATCAAGGAGAAGCTCGAGGCTGCCGGCTGCACCGTCGAGATCAAGTAGTTTGTTCGCGATATCGATACAGAAACATGAATTGCTCCGGATCCCCAGGGGTCCGGAGGATCTCAGCCACCGGGAGCATCCGGTGGCCTGTCGTGTCTTTCAAAAACCCTCGACCGGTACGTACGGCGAGGGGATGTTCTACGAAGTCGGTGTCCGCTTCCGGGTGGATGCCTGCCTGGCCGGCGCGGTGTCCTGATCATCGGGCCAGACGTTCCGACCATGCAATTTGACTCTGGAGGGTACATGATGGTTGCCAAAGGCAAATCCATAACACGCACATACATCGGGTCCGAGTTCTACGAAGTCTGCGAACTGCCCAACCTGATCGGAATCCAGCTGGACTCCTATGAACGGTTCCTGCAGCTGGACCGTATCAAGCAGAGGCTCGCTCCAGATCCCGCCTATGGGCTGGAGGAAGTGTTCCAGTCGACGTTCCCGATTGAAAGTCCGAACGGTGAAATGCGCCTGGTCTATGGCGGCTATACAATCGACTTTGACAACATCAAGTTCTCCGAGACTGAGTGTAAGAAGAAAGGTCGCTCCTACAGCGTCCCGATCAAGGCTGTCGTCAGCCTGGAACTTCCCAACGGAGAGTTGCGGGAGAAGGAGATCTTCTTCGGCGACATCCCGTTGATGACCGATCGCGGTACGTTCATCATCAATGGTGCGGAACGCGTCGTCGTCAGTCAGATCCACCGTTCTCCCGGCGTCATCTTCTCCAACGAGAAGGACGTTTATTCTTCCAGGATCATCCCGTACAGGGGTTCCTGGCTCGAATTCGAGATCGATGAGAAGAAGCAGTTGATCTTTACCAAGATCGACCGCAAGAAGCGCATCCTCGGAACGCTGTTCCTCCGCGCGATCGGGTTCGACACCCGGGAAAAGATCGTGGAGCAGTTCTACAAGGGCAGGACTTTCGAGCTGGTCGACGACAAGGATCTGAAGAATTCCCTCGTCGGCGCCGCCCTGTACAAGGATGTCCATGCGATGGTCGACGGGGAGGAAAAGAAAGTCCTTCGCGCCGGCGACAAGCTGCACCCCCATGAAATCGACGAATTGATCGCCCTCAAGGTTCCCGCGATCGAGGTCATCGACCTGCATGACGAGCAATCGTTGCACAGCGAGATCATCCTCAATTGCTTCGACATCGAGGACGCCAAATATACCCGTACGGAAGAGGGTTTCGACGAGCCCACGAAGGAAGACGTCCTCGGACCGATCTTCAGCGTGCTGATGCCCGGCGAGATGATCGCCATCGAGCGCGCCGAAAAGGATCTTCCCGACATGTTCTTCTCCAGCCGCAGGTACGACCTCGGCAGTGTCGGCCGCTACAAGTTCAACAAGAAGTTCGGGACCGGTACCGACGAAGAGGAGGAGAACGCTCCTACCGATCTGACGGTGCTCACCCCCGCCGACATCATCAATACGATGAGTTTCCTGATCAAGGTGTTTATCCATGAGGAGAACGTAGACGATATCGACCATCTGGGGAACCGTCGCGTGCGGTCCGTCGGAGAACTGCTGCAGAACTCCCTCAAGAGCGCTTTCGCCCGGATGGAGCGGATCGCCAAGGAGCGAATGAACCTGGAGACCAGCAGCGTCCGGCCGCAGGATCTGATCTCCATCAAGCCGATCGTCGCTGCTGTCAAGGAATTCTTCGGCAGTAGTCAGCTGTCGCAGTTCATGGATCAGGTCAATCCGCTCGCTGAGCTGACTCACAAGCGCCGTCTCAATGCATTGGGACCCGGCGGCCTGTCCCGTGACCGGGCCGGCTTCGAAGTCCGTGACGTCCACTATACCCATTACGGACGCATGTGCCCCATCGAGACACCGGAAGGTCCGAACATCGGACTGATCGTATCGCTGGCCAACTATACCCGTGTCAACGAGCATGGGTTCCTCGAGACTCCGTACCGCAAAGTCGTGGACGGGAAGGTGACCAAGCAATACCGGTATCTCGATGCGAACGATGAAGAGAAGTATTTCATTGCCCAAGCTTCGACGAAGATCGACGCCGACGGCAACTTTCTGGAGAAGGAAGTTCCGGTACGCCATAGCGGGGACTATTCGACCCGTACCCCGAAGGACATCAAGTACATGGATGTCTCTCCGAAGCAGGTCATCTCCGTCGCGGCGTCGCTGATTCCGTTCCTCGAACACGACGACGCCAACCGCGCGCTGATGGGTTCGAACATGCAGCGCCAGGCGGTTCCGCTGGTATTTCCGGAGACCCCTCGCGTAGGGACCGGTATGGAAGGCAAGACCGCCTACGATTCCGGAGTGCTGGTCAAGGCCAAGCGCGCCGGAACTATCGACTACGTATCGTCCACGCAGATCATCATCCGTCCTGATGACGCTGAGATCGAAGGCGAGGTCGACTACTATGAAGTCCAGAAATTCCAGCGGACAAACCAGGACACCTGCTTCAACCAGAAGCCGATCGTGGCCAAGGGGCAGCATGTCGCGGCGGGAGAAGTGCTCGCCGACGGCCCCGCGACGCAGAACGGTGAGCTGGCCCTCGGCCGGAACATCCTCGTCGGGTTCGTTCCTTGGAACGGCTACAACTACGAGGACGCGGTCCTGATCAGCGAACGTGTCGTGCGCGACGATATCTATACGTCGATCCATATCAAGGAGTTCACCACCGATATCCGCGAGACTAAGCTCGGCCCCGAGAAGCTGACGAGGGACATCCCCAACACCAGCGAGAAGATGCTCGAGCAACTCGATGAGGACGGAATCGTCCGCATCGGGACGATGGTCCGCCCGGGGCATATCCTCGTCGGCAAAGTCACCCCGAAATCGGAGTCGGATACGACGCCTGAATTCAAGCTGTTGAACTCGATCTTCGGCGAGAAGGCGAAGGAAGTGCGGGATACATCCCTGAAGGTCCCCCATGGGACGGAAGGGACGGTCATCGACATCCAACGTCTGAAGCGCAGCGAGGGCGATGAACTGCCGCCGGGCGTCGAAGAGACCGTCAAGGTCCTGATCGCTACCAAGCGCAAGCTTCGTCAGGGAGACAAGATGGCCGGACGTCACGGAAACAAGGGCGTCGTCAGCCGGATCCTTCCGGAAGAGGATATGCCGTACATGGCCGACGGTACGCCGCTGGATGTGTGCTTGAATCCGTTGGGCGTTCCGTCCCGAATGAACATCGGCCAGTTGATGGAGACTCAGCTGGGCTGGGCAGCGGTGAATTTGGACGAATGGTATTCTTCGCCGGTATTCCAGTCCGCGTCGATGGATCAGATCGAGGCGAAGATGCGCGAAGCCGGATTGCCTGAGAATTCCAAGACCGTCCTGTACGACGGCCGCACAGGCGTTCCGTTCGTCAATCCCGTCTTCTGCGGGTACATCTACTACCTCAAGCTGCACCACCTCGTCGACGACAAGATGCATGCCAGGTCCACCGGTCCGTACTCGCTGGTCACCCAGCAACCGCTGGGAGGCAAGGCTCAGTTCGGCGGTCAGCGGCTTGGAGAGATGGAAGTGTGGGCCCTGGAGGCGTATGGCGCAGCAAATACGCTGCAGGAACTGCTGACGATCAAGTCCGACGACATGAACGGTCGTGTGAAGATCTACGAAAGCATCGTCAAGGGCGAGCCGGCTACGAGCGCGGGCATGCCCGAGGCGTTCAACGTTCTGGTGCAGGAGATCCGTGGCCTCGCCTTGGATATGTCGGTCTACGATTCCAAGGGCAAGCAGGTTCCTTTGACGGAAAGGGATGAAGAGCTGATCAACAAGAAAAGCTCCGTTAACTAAGCAGGAGAACAACGGATGAAGGAAATTCAGGATTTCGATAGCATAATGATACGGCTCGCTTCGCCGGAACAGATCAAAGCCTGGTCCTATGGCGAGGTCAAGAAGCCCGAGACGATCAACTACCGCACGCTTCGCCCGGAGCGAGACGGACTCTTCTGCGAAAAGATCTTCGGTACGACGAAGGAGTGGGAGTGCTACTGCGGCAAGTTCAAGTCGATCCGGTACAAGGGTGTCATCTGCGACCGTTGCGGTGTCGAAGTCACCAATGTGAAGGTCCGACGGGAGCGCATGGGGCATATCACCCTTGCTTCGCCGGTCTCCCACATCTGGTACTACCGTTCCGTACCGTCGAGGATGAGCCTTTTGCTCGATATCACTCGGGCGTCGTTGCAGAGCGTCCTGTACTACGAGAAGTACATCGTGATCAATCCCGGCGATACCGACCTCAAGCCCAAGCAGCTCCTTTCCGAAGAGGAATACTACCAGGCGCGAGAGCAGTACGGTGAATCGTTCCAAGCGGGGATGGGCGCAGAGGCTGTCCGTCAGCTGCTTGAGAACCTTGATCTCGAGGCGTTGTCCGTCGAGCTGCGGGAGCAGATGCGAAGCAAGGAAGACAAGGCGGACAAGCGACTGCTCAAGCGCATCGAGGTCGTCGAGAACTTCCGAGACAGCGGGAACCGACCTGAATGGATGATTCTGACGGTCATTCCCGTGATTCCTCCCGATCTGCGCCCGATGGTGCAGCTCGATGGCGGTCGGTTTGCCACCAGTGATCTCAACGACCTGTATCGTCGCGTCATCAACCGGAACAATCGTCTCCAGCGGCTGATCACGCTCCACGCCCCCGACATCATCATCCGTAACGAGAAGCGGATGCTTCAGGAGGCGGTCGATGCCTTGTTCGACAATTCCAAGCGCAAGCGCGTGGTCAAGGGCGCGAGCAACCGTCCCCTCAAGAGCCTGTCCGATATGCTCAAGGGCAAGCAGGGCCGGTTCCGCCAGAACCTGCTCGGAAAGCGCGTCGACTATTCCGGTCGTTCGGTAATCGTCGTCGGTCCTGAACTGCGGATCCATCAGTGCGGTCTTCCCGCCAAGATGGCGCTCGAGCTGTACAAGCCGTTCATCATGAAGAAGCTGGTGCAGAACGGGGTCGTCTACAATATCAAGAAAGCGAAGAACCTTGTGGAACAGGAAACCCCGGAGGTCTGGTCGATCCTCGATAACGTGGTCAAGGAGCACCCAGTGCTGCTCAACCGCGCGCCTACGCTGCACCGGCTGGGCATCCAGGCGTTCGAGCCCGTGCTTGTCGACGGCAAGGCGATCAAGCTCCATCCGCTGGTGTGTCATGCGTATAACGCTGACTTCGACGGCGACCAGATGGCTGTCCACGTGCCGCTGACCCAGGCCGCCCAGCTGGAATGCTGGACGCTGATGCTCTCCGCGACAAACTTGCTCGACCCAGCCAACGGTAAGCCGATCGTATTTCCGTCCCAGGATATGGTCCTCGGAATCAACTATCTCACCCGTGAGATGGTCGGCGCGAAGGGAGAGGGGCGGTTCTATGACAATATCGGAGAGCTCGAGATGGCGATCGAGTCCGGCGCATTGTCGTACAATGCCAAGATTCAATACCGGCTTGAGGACGGTGATCGCATCGAGACGACCCCCGGACGGGTCATTTTCAACGCTGTGTTGCCCGAAGGCATTCCGTACCAGAACTACTGTCTCGGCGACAAGGAGTTGAAGAAGCTGATCGGCGAGACGATCGGCACCAACAAGAATTCCGTGGCCGTCAAGCTTCTTGATTCGATCAAGGATATCGGCTTCAAGTACGCCACGCTCTTCGGTGCCACGATCGGTCTGTCCGACATGATCATCCCCGACGCGAAGAAAGAGATGGTCGAGCGGGCCAACCAGATGCAGGCGCAGATTCTCGATCAGTACCGTCAGGGGCATATCACCCAGGACGAACGGTACAACCGTGTCATCGAGGTGTGGAGCCAGACCAACGAAGAGCTGACCAACGAGCTGATGACTCAGCTGAAGAAGAGCCAGAACGGCTTCAATCCGTTGTTCCTCATGGCCGATTCCGGCGCCCGAGGTTCCAAGACTCAGATCAGACAGCTGGGAGGCATGCGTGGCTTGATGGCCAAGCCGTCCGGCGACATCATCGAGTTCCCGATCAAATCGAACTTCAAGGAAGGACTTTCGATCATCGAGTTCTTCATTTCCACCAACGGTGCCCGTAAGGGATTGTCCGATACGGCGCTGAAGACCGCCGAGGCCGGATATCTGACCAGACGTCTGGTCGATATCAGTCAGGACGTCGTAATCAACGAGGACGACTGCGGAACGATCAACGGAATCTGGCGTACGGCGATCAAGGACGGCGACGAAATCGTCGAAGGGCTCGCCGACCGCATCGTCGGCCGGTTCACACTGGAGAAAGTGAAGCATCCGGTCACCGGAGAGCTGCTGATCGATGTCAACCAGGAGATCGACGAGGAGACTGCCAAGAAGATCGAGGCGGCGGGAATCGAACGCGTACTGCTACGCACAGTGCTGACCTGTGAGGCGGAGCATGGCGTATGTCGCAAGTGCTATGGCCGCAATCTGGCGACCAATCGCCCTGTCGAGATCGGTGAGGCGGTCGGTATCATCGCCGCGCAGTCCATCGGCCAGCCCGGCACCCAGTTGACGATGCGTACGTTCCACGTCGGCGGAACCGCGGCGACCAGCACGGAGGACAACAAGCTGACGTTCACCCACCCGATTCTGATCAACCGGATCACCGGGACGATGGTCGAACGTGAAGCCGACCATAGCAAGCTGTTCACCCGGAAAGGGCATATCTTCTATTCCCGCGTCCTGCGTGAGATTTTGAAAGGTACCTACGACAAACTGCTCGTTTCCGACGGAGACAAGGTCGCCAATGGCGCCCCTCTGTACGAGAAGGATGGTGTCGTCGTAGCCGCGAACGAGGTCGGAATCGTCCGACAGGCGGGAGAGCATCTGTATATCGTGGGACCTGAAAGCCGGCAGGACATCAAGAACGGCTCCGAACTGAAGGTGGATGAAGGCCAATATGTCGATTCCGGAGAGCCTGTCGTCCTGTTCGATCCGTTCAGCGAGCCGATCATCGCCGAGTATGACGGGTTCATCAAGTTCGTCGATATCAAGCTGGGCACCACGCTTCAGGAAGAGGTCAACGAGGAGACGGGCAACGTCGAGAAAAAGATCACCGAGTACAGTCTCGAGACACTCCAGCCGCGTATTACGATCACCAGCGAACCGGACGGGCAGGGCGAGGTCCTTGCGGCCTACTTCCTCCCCGGTTCTTCGTATCTGCAGATCGAGGACGGCATGAAGGTCGTCAAGGGCGATATCCTTGCCAAGCTGCTCAAGGAGAGCATCAAGACCAAGGACATCACCGGAGGCCTGCCTCGTGTCGGCGAGCTGTTCGAGGCCCGCAGGCCGAGGAGCGCGGCGGTGCTGTCCCAGGTGGATGGCGTCGTCAAGTTCGGACCGATCGTCAAGAGCAAGCGGCAGATCATCGTCCAGGACGATTTCAACCACGAGTACAAGCACTATGTCCCGATGGGCAAGCATCTGCTGGTCCGTGACGGGGATCGTGTCGAAGCCGCGGAGCGTCTGTGCGACGGTGCGATCGATCCTCACGATATCCTCGACATCCTTGGCGAGAACGAGTTGCAGTCCTTCCTTTTGGACGAGGTCCAGGAAGTCTATCGGTTGCAGGGAGTGGATATCAACGACAAGCACCTGGGCGTCGTCGTGCGCCAGATGCTGCGCAAGGTCGAGGTCGTCAGTGTCGGCGATACGAGCTTCATCCATGGTCAGCAGGTCGATAAATACCGCTTCCATGAGGAGAACGCCCGTGTCGTGAGGGAGGGCGGTCAGCCGGCCGTGGCCCGTCCGCTGCTGCTGGGCATCACCCGCGCATCTCTGAGCATTGACTCGTTCATTTCGGCCGCTTCCTTCCAGGAGACGACGAAGGTCTTGACAAATGCAGCTATTGCTGGTAGTAAAGATGAGTTGCGCGGTCTCAAGGAGAACGTGATCATCGGCCATTTGATCCCCGCCGGTACCGGTATGAAGCGGTATCGCCAGGTCAAGCTGAAGGACGAGGATCTGATCGATCTCAGGGAGAAGGTGGAATCGGTGATGGACGCTCGTCGTCAGGAAGTGATCGACGATGATGATTTCGACATCGAAGATATCGCGGATATGACAACCGAAGGAGAAGCCGTCGAGGTCGACGACAACTACGGCGAAGAGTGATCCCGCCTGTCGGCGGGTCGCTTCCCGGAGTTCTGTCGCCGTGAAGGACGTCAACGGTTTTTCATGCTGACTTCGTTTGTATATATAGGATGCGTCGTTCCGTAAGGAATCGGCGCAGGTCCCCGCCCGAAGGGTGGGTGGACCAGACAATCAACAAGGGAGTGTATCGACAAGATGCCTACTATTAATCAGCTGATCAGAAAGGGAAGGACCTCTGTCAAGAACAAGACCAAGTCCCCGGCCCTTGACGGTTGCCCGCAGAAGCGCGGGGTATGCACGAGAGTGATGACCGTCACGCCTAAGAAACCTAACTCCGCTTTGAGAAAGGTCGCTCGTGTGCGTCTTTCCAACGGTATTGAAGTGACCGCCTATATCCCCGGTATCGGGCACAACCTGCAGGAGCACTCCGTCGTTCTCCTGCGCGGCGGAAGGGTCAAGGACCTTCCTGGTGTTCGATATCATATCATCCGCGGTACCAAGGATACGCTGGGTGTCAGCGATCGCAAGAGAAGCCGCTCCAAGTACGGCGCCAAGAAGCCTAAGGCTTGATGAGGGGGTAGCAGCATGTCAAGAAGATCCGTCGCACCGGTCAGGGAGATTCTCCCCGATCCAGTGTACAATAGCATCGTGGTGGAGAAGTTCATCCGCCGCATGATGGTTGACGGCAAGAAGTCCGTCAGCACCAGAATCATCTACGACGCCATGAAGACGATGGGCGAGAAGACCGGAGAGCAGCCGCTCGATGTTTTCCTCAAGGCCCTCGAGAACGTGAAGCCGGTCGTCGAGGTCAAGAGCCGCCGTGTAGGAGGCGCGACCTATCAGGTGCCCGTCGAGATCCGCGACAGTCGTCGTGAAGCGCTCGCCATGCGCTGGCTCATCGCCGCCGCTCGCGCTCGCAACGGACACTCCATGGCTGAGAAACTCAGCGCGGAGTTGCTCGACGCCTACGCCAACACCGGTGCCGCCTTCAAGAAGAAGGAAGATACCCACCGCATGGCCGAGGCCAACAAGGCGTTCTCCCACTACCGCTGGTAGGGGATGCGCCCGAAGGGTGTCCGGTAGATACTGGTTTTCCAAATGATCGAATTGTTTTCGTATGCCGCCGGATGGTTCGCCCGGCGGTTTTTATTTGCCCCCCCCTGCATAGCATTTGATTGGTAATAATTGATTGTTTTGTATATAATTAACTCAAGCTCTCACTGATCGATTGCTACATGATTGCTCGGTCATTGCTTTGACATTGCCGCATGCTTGGTCGGTGATTGCTCTGCCATTGCCGCATGACCGCCGAATTCAATACATATAGCCATTTAATATGACAAATGGTTATATGGTAGTCCATGGTTTGACGTGTTGAAAGGAAAAAGGCCCCTGCCTGTTGCGGAAGTGGTTCGACAAGGAGCCGAACTCGGTCGTAGATACGGCCACCATATGGCAACCGTGGTTCCAATTTCTCCGGAAGAGGTCCCAAGCTTCTGATCAAGCCCTCCCTCCGAGATGGTCAGAAGATGACGCAGGATTCTACACGTAGCCGCTGGAGGCCTTCCCCTCTGGACATCGCTTCGGTTCCCCTGATTGGCGCTCGTAAAAAAAATTCCTTCCTGTGTTGACTAATTCTTTGTAATCTCCTATATTACCCAAGGTGCCTTGTCCTAGGTATGCCTATCGGCATGTCTAGAGAGCAAGGATGAGCAGAGCCAAACCGATCGTCCGACTGAGTCGGGTGGTAAGGTGGTTCCAGGCAATAGACGGTTCTTTTTAACCTCTATACTATGTCGGCAAAAGGGTTTAGGCTGTTTTTACCGACCTCTGGAATCTTCTCTTACTCCTCATCGTCTCCTTTGGAAATCAGTTTGTCCTGTCTCTAGGCTGAAAGGTAAAGGCTTCGTAATGGCCTTTATGGAGCACATTATAATTTTTGTTTGTGACAGGTTGTGACCGTCACAAGGAGGAACTGATGGCTAAGGAAAAGTTTGAGAGAACGAAGCCGCACGTAAACGTAGGGACCATCGGTCACGTTGACCATGGTAAGACCACCCTCACCGCCGCGATCACCATGCACTGCGCCAAGCTGTTCGGCGATAAGGCTCTTGCATACGATTCGATCGACAATGCACCGGAAGAGAAGGCGAGAGGAATCACCATCAATACCCGTCACGTCGAATACCAGTCCAAGAACCGCCACTACGCGCACGTTGACTGCCCGGGACACGCTGACTACATCAAGAACATGATCACTGGCGCTGCGCAGATGGACGGAGCTATCATCGTCGTCGCGGCTACCGACGGAGCCATGGCCCAGACCAAGGAACACATTCTGCTGGCCCGCCAGGTCGGTGTACCCGCCATCATCGTGTTCATCAACAAGTGCGACCAGGTCGACGACCCCGATCTCATCGAGTTGGTTGAAGAGGAAATGAGGGATCTGCTCAACGAGTATGGTTTCGATGGTGCCAACGCTCCCGTCATCAAGGGCTCCGCTTTCGAAGCGATGGAGCATCCCGATGATCCCGAGAAGACCAAGTGCATCGACGAACTGCTTGACGCGATGGATTCCTATATCCCGCTCCCGGAGCGTGCGGTCGACCAGCCGTTCCTGATGCCCATCGAGGACATCTTCTCCATCTCCGGTCGTGGTACCGTCGTTACCGGCCGTATCGAGCGCGGTGTCGTCCATGTGAACGATCCCGTCTCCATCGTCGGAATCAAGGAGACCAAGGACAGCGTCGTTACCGGCGTCGAGATGTTCAATAAGCTGCTGGATGAAGGCCAGGCCGGTGACAACATCGGTGCCCTGCTCCGTGGCGTTGACAAGAAGGAAGTCGTTCGCGGCCAGGTTCTCGCCAAGCCCAAGACGATCACTCCTCACCAGAAGTTCACCGGTACCGTGTACGTGCTGAGCAAGGACGAAGGTGGCCGCCACTCTCCGTTCTTCTCCGGCTACCGCCCGCAGTTCTACTTCCGGACCACCGACATTACCGGCACCGTAACCCTGCCCGACGGCAAGCAGATGGTGTTGCCCGGCGACCATACCGAGATCAACGTCGAGCTGATCCACCCGGTCGCTATGGACAAAGGGCTTCGCTTCGCTATCCGTGAAGGTGGTAGAACCGTCGCATCCGGTCAGGTTACCGAGATCGTCGAATAACACAAGCAACGAATGTCTTGCCGGCGCGAATGGCTGCGCTGGCAAGACCCGTTTTTTGGAGGAATGATGGCTAAAGAAAGAATTCGGGTTAGGTTGAGAGGTTTTGACATAGAGCTTGTTGAACAGAGTTCAAAGGCTATCGTACAGACAGTTGTGAAGGCCGGAGCGAAGGTTTCCGGACCCGTGCCTCTCCCGACTCGTATCAATAAATACACTGTCCTGAGATCGCCCCATGTCAATAAGAAGTCTCGTGAGCAGTTTGAGATGAGAACCCACAAGCGGTTGATTGACATATTGGATCCTACATCAAAAGTCATGGATGCCCTCATGAAGCTTGAGCTCCCTGCCGGTGTGGATGTAGAGATTAAACAGTAATAGAGTTGAGGTAAGAGATGTTAGGGCTTATCGGCAAAAAAGTTGGAATGACACAGGTGTTTGACGCGCAAGGCAGGCTCACACCAGTGACTGTAATAAAAATTGAGGGCAACGTTGTCGTCGCGGACCGCACGGAAGAGAAAAACGGCTACAAGGCCGCTGTCCTCGGTTCCATCGACAAGAAGAAGAGCCGCTGTACCAAGCCATATGCTGGCCAGTTCGAAGGTATTTGCGAGCCTAAGCAGTGTCTGGTCGAATTCCGAGACTACGATAAGGAAGTCAAGGTCGGCGAGGTTCTGGGAGTAGATATATTCAAGGATATCGCGTTCGTGGACGTTACCGGTACATCCAAAGGAAAGGGGTACCAGGGCGGCATGAAGCGCCATGGTTTCGGTGGCGGCCGCGCGACCCACGGTTCCAAGTTCCACCGCGACATCGGTGGTACGGCGATGTCCTCGACGCCGGCACGAACGTTCAAGGGCCATCGCATGGCCGGTCATATGGGCAATGAGAGATGCACTGTCCAGAACCTTCGTGTCGTCCGAGTAGACGAAGAGATGCAGGTCCTTATGGTAAAGGGAGCGATCCCCGGTCCCGCCCAGAGCGTTGTCATCGTCAAGAAAGCGATTAAGAAGTAGGGGCGAGAGATATGGAAACCAAAGTCTTTTCTACCAATGGCAGTGAACTGCGTACGATCGAGCTGAACGATAGCGTCTTCAATCGGGAAATCAGCGAAGGTTCGATCTACTACGCAATCAACAATGAACTTGCGAATCGCCGCGTCGGAACCGCCTGTACGAAGACTCGTGCGGAGGTCAACTACAGCAATACCAAGCCCTACAAGCAGAAGGGTACCGGTAATGCGCGCGCCGGCGACAAGAAGTCCCCGATCAGGGTCGGTGGCGGTACGATCTTCGGGCCTAAGCCCCGCGACTACAGCTACACAATCCCCAAGAAGATGAAGCGGCTCGCCATGAAGTCCCTCCTGAGCCTTTCCGTTCAGGAAGACCGTCTGGTGGTCGTGGAGGATTTCTCCAGCGAAAACGGCAAGACCAAGGAATTGGTCGCCATTCTGAAGAATTTCGTCAAAGACGAGAAGAGAACCGTTCTCATCCTCAAGGATGATGATGCGATGCTGCGCCGTGCCGCACGGAACATTCCGTACCTGCACGTGCAGTCCTTCAATCGGCTTTCCGCCAAGGAGCTCCTTTACGGGCGCACGATCCTTGTCCTGGAAACCGCTGCGCAGAACCTGAACGAGTTCTACGGGGATAAATAAGGGGTCGAACGTGAGAGCAGATCAAGTAATCATCGAGCCCGTGCTGAGCGAGAAATCGAATAGGGCGCGGGAAGAGGAATGTAAGAAATACACCTTCAAGGTCGATCCTCGGGCGAACAAGTTCCAGATCATGGACGCAGTGAAAGTCTTGTTCGGGGTCAAGCCGGTGAAGTGTAACGTGATGAATGTAAAAGGCAAGCCTAAGTACACCAGAGGCAAGGGCGGTTCCGTCCTGGGCAATACCGGTGACTGGAAAAAGGCGATAGTGACTTTGGCCAAGGGTGATTCCATCCAGGCCATCGAAGGCGTATAAGGAGAAGTTGGATCATGGCACTTAAATCGTACAAGCCCAATACTCCCGGCCTTCGCCAGAAGACCACACTGGTCTTCAGCGACATCACCACCGATAAGCCGGAGAAGTCCCTCACAACCAGTCTCAACAGAAGCGCCGGTCGTGATACGTTCGGCCGCATCAGTGTCCGTCGCAGAGGCGGTGGTCATAAGCGCGCGTATCGTATCATCGATTTCAAGCGCAACAAGTATGGGGTTCCCGGCGTCGTCAGGACGATCGAATACGACCCGAACCGCAGCGCCAATATCGCGCTGGTCTTCTATGTCGACGGCGAAAAACGCTATATGCTCGCTCCGAAAGGGCTTGTCGTCGGTACGAAGGTCGTCAGCGGTCCTGAAGCTCCGTTAACGGTAGGCAATGCGCTGCCTTTGAAGAACATTCCCCTTGGCATGACCGTGCATAACGTCGAGCTGACACTCGGTCGAGGCGGCCAGATGGTTCGTAGCGCCGGACTTGGTGCGACGATCGTCGCCAAGGAAGGCGACTATGTCACCCTCCGTCTCCCCTCGGGTGAGATGCGCATGGTGTTTGGCGAGTGTTATGCGACGATCGGTAGCCTCGGCAACGAAGACCATATGAACGTTTCCCTCGGCAAGGCCGGCACGAGCCGTCACCTTGGCAGGAGGCCTAAGGTTCGTGGTGTCGTCATGAACCCGGTCGACCACCCGCATGGCGGTGGCGAGGGCAAGACTGCCGCCGGACGTCATCCTGTCACTCCGTGGGGCAAACCCACCAAGGGCGGCAAGACTCGTTCCAAGAAGAAGCCTTCCGGAAAGTTCATCGTTAAGAAGCGGAAGTAGGAGTAGAAAGTGGCAAGGTCAATCAAGAAAGGTCCTTTTATCGAGAAGAAGCTGTATAAAAGGATTCAAGAGTCTAATAAGACTGGACAGAAGCAGATGATCAAGACGTATTCCCGCTGTTCGACGATCATCCCTGAAATGGTCGGGTTCACGATTTCCGTCTATAATGGTAAGACTTGGATCCCGGTGTTCGTGACCGAGAACCTGGTCGGGCATAAGCTCGGAGAGTTCTCGCCGACTCGGATTTTCCGCGGTCATACCGCCTCCGACAAGAAGGCAGGTAGGTAATTATGGAAGCGAAGAAAGGTTATAGGGCTGTTGCCAAATACTTGATGGTCTCTCCGACCAAGGTCCGCCCCGTCGCGAACCTGGTGAGAAGGAAGCCATATGTAGAAGCCGTCGCGATTCTCGAGGCGATGCCTCAGAAGGGCGCCCGGCTGATCCTGAAGGCGCTCCAGTCCGCAGGTGCGAACGCGATGAGCCAGAACAGGAAGCTCGATGAAGAGCAGCTCGTCGTGTCCGAATTGCTGATTGATGAGGGCCCGAGGTTGAAGAGAGTCTGGCCGAGGTCCCATGGGAGACGTGACATTCTGCTCAAGAGGATGTCTCATATTACCGTCGTTGTCGACGAGAAAGCGAGCGTGGGGGAATAAATGGGCCAGAAAGTCAATCCAATCGGACTCCGCCTTGGAATCAACAAGACATGGAAGTCCAAGTGGTATGTAGATCCTAGGGAGTACGCCGATACGTTGCATGAGGACTTGAAGCTGCGCAAGGCGCTGCTCGAGTGTCCTGAGGTCCAGGGTGCCGACATTTCCGATGTCGAGATCATCCGCAAGCCCCAGCGCATCACCGTCGTGATCACCACCAGCCGCCCCGGCATCATCATCGGTTCCAAGGGCGCGAACGTTGAGAAGCTTGGCGCACGGTTGCAGAAGCTCTCCGACAAGAAGGTGCAGATCAAGATCAAGGAGATCAAGAAGCCTGAGGCCGACGCTCAGCTGATCGCCGCGAATGTGGCCAAGCAGCTGGTTTCCCGCGGTTCGTTCCGCAGGGCGATGAAGACCGCGGTCTCCAAAGCGATGCAGGCCGGAGTCCAGGGCGTGAAGATCAAGGTTTCCGGTCGTCTTGGCGGCGCGGAGATCGCCCGGACCGAATGGATGAAGGAAGGGCGGGTGCCTCTCCATACGCTCCGTTCGGATATCGACTACGGTTTCGCCCAGGCGAATACCTCGTTCGGCGCCATCGGCGTCAAGGTATGGGTGTTCAACGGCGAGATCTACGATAGGGCGAAGAAAGACGACGCGGGCCTGCTGGTCAAGAAACCCAGCGACAAGAGGGCCGAAGGCGTCGAGGCGAGGAGTTGATGAACCATGCTGAGTCCTAAGAGAATCAAATACAGAAAGAAGCAGCGGGGCACCACCGATGGTGTCGCTCACCGCGGCAATACGATCGCTTTCGGCGAGTTCGGCCTCATGGCTCTCGAGCCGAAGTGGATCACCAACCGCCAGATCGAGGCGGCTCGTATCGCCATGACGCGGCACATCAAGCGCGGCGGTAAGGTCTGGATCCGGATCTTCCCCGACATGCCCTACTGCAAGAAGCCCGCTGAAACCCGGCAGGGGAACGGAAAGGGCAACCCTGAAGGATGGGTCGCCGTCGTAAAGACCGGTGCGGTCATGTTCGAGATGGGCGGCGTCAACGAGGATTTGGCTCGCGAGGCTCTGGAACTGGCCGCGGCCAAGCTTCCGATCAAGACGAAGTTCGTCGTAAGAAGGGATGTGGAGTAGGTTATGAAGAATTCATTTAACGATTTGACCTATGCTGAGCTGGTCGCGAAACGGGATGAGCTTCGCAAGGAGCATCTGAACCTCAGGATGGGCCGTGTGCTTGGCCATGTCGAGAACCCTCTCGCCGTGCGCACTACGAAGAAGCAGATCGCCCGCTTGAACACCATCATCCACGAATATGCCTTGGGCATTCGTACAAAAAATAACTAAGCGAGGCGCGGCTCATCATGGAAGCTAGAAAGAAAACTTTTACGGGACAGGTTGTCAGCGACAAGATGGACAAGACCATCGTCGTGGCGGTCTCCTCGAGAACCCTGCATCCTCTCTACAAGAAGTACGTGACCCGCACCAAGAAGGTGAAGGCCCACGACGAGAGGAATGAAGCCCACATCGGCGATACCGTACGTGTCGTTGAATGCCGTCACATCAGCAAGGACAAGTGCTGGCGCCTCGTCCAGATTGTCGAGCGTGCTCGGTAAGCAAGGAGATACGTCATGGTACAGATGCAGACTTATTTGAATGTTGCGGACAATAGCGGTGCCAAGAGGGTCCAGTGCATCAAGGTCCTGGGCGGAAGCCACAGGTACGTTGCCGGCGTAGGCGATGTCATCGTCGTGGCCGTCAAGGACGCTCTCCCCAACGGCGCCATCAAGAAAGGCGATGTGCTGAAGGCCGTCATCGTCCGTACGAAGAAGGAATACCGCAGACCTGACGGTACCTATATCAGGTTCGATGACAACGCGTGCGTGATCATCGATGCCAACAATAACCCGCGCGGCAAGCGTATCTTCGGGCCTGTTGCTCGCGAACTTCGCGATGGCTACATGAAGATCGTTTCTCTCGCGCCGGAAGTGTTGTAGGAGTGTGGACACATGAGACTGAAGAAGAACGACACCGTCAAGATCATTGCCGGTAAGGACAAGGGCAAGACCGGTAGGATCGTGAAGATCGACCCGGTCAGCGAAAGGGTCGTTGTCCAGGGCGCCAACATGGTCAAGAAGACCATGAAAAAGAAAAATCCGCAGGACAAGGGCGGTATCATGGAAATCGAGGCTCCGATTCATGTTTCCAACGTTGCCCTCGTCGTCAAGAACGGCGAGACCAGCAGAATCGGCTACAAGATTGACGAGAACGGAAACAAAGTCCGTTACGCTAAGAAAACCGGGGAAGTGCTCTAATGGAAAAGTTCGTACCAAACTTTAAGAAGAAGTATCTTGAAACAGTTGCTCCCGAGCTCTTTTCCGAGTTCGGCTACAAGTCAAAGATGCAGGTTCCCGGACTTGAGAAGATCACCGTCAGCGTCGGCGTCGGCGATGCGATCGTCAATAAGAAGCTGCTGGACTCCGCGGTCAAGGAACTTGAGCAGATCACCGGGCAGCATGTCGTCAAGACCAAGGCCCGCAAGTCGATCGCGAACTTCAAGGTTCGCGAAGGGCAGGAGATCGGCGCCATGGTCACTCTGCGCGGCGACAACATGTGGTATTTCCTCGAGAGACTGGTCTGTATCGCGCTTCCGCGAGTCAAGGACTTCAGGGGTGTCAAGCCGAATGCTTTCGATGGTCACGGGAACTACTCTCTCGGTATCACCGAGCAGATCATCTTCCCCGAAATCGATTATGACAAGATCGAGCGTGTCAGCGGATTGAACGTCGCCATCGTGACGACCGCCAAGACCGATGAAGAGGGCTACGCCCTGCTGAAGAAACTCGGCATGCCCTTCAGCAAATAAGGTGGAGAAGACAGATGGCTAAGAAATCAATGATCGTCAAGGCGAACAGGGAGCCCAAGTTCAGTACCAGAAGCGTCAACCGCTGCAGAATTTGCGGAAGACCCCGCGGGTATATGCGTAAGTTCGATATGTGCAGGATTTGCTTCCGCAAATTGGCTAGTGAAGGCCAGATTCCTGGTGTTACCAAATCCAGCTGGTAGGAGAATGAGATGGCTATAAGTGATCCTGTTGCTGATATGCTGACTAAAATCAGAAACGCTAGTCAGGCGAAGCATGAGAAAGTAGATATTACGACTTCCAAGATGAAGCTTCAGATCGTCAAGATTCTGAAGAACGAAGGATTCATCAAGAACTTCAAGAAGGTCACCAAGGATGGCATCAGCTATATCCGCGTTTTCCTGAAGTATGATGAAAAGCAGAATCCTGTGCTCCACGGAATCGAGCGCATCTCCACCCCCGGTCGGCGAGTCTACTCCGGCTACCGGGAAATGCCTCGGGTCTACAATGGCCTGGGCGTAGTGGTCGTCTCCACTTCTACCGGTGTCATCACCGGAAAGAAGGCAACCGAGAAGATGGTCGGTGGCGAACTGATCTGCACGATTTGGTAAGGTGGTGAAGTATGTCACGTATTGGTAAGTTGCCGATTGCAATCCCCTCCGGGGTGAAAGTCACAGTCGCCGACGGCATGGTGAACGTTGAGGGTCCCAAGGGAACTCTCAGCCAGCCCTGTCGCCCGGAAGTCATCGTGGATGTGAAGGACGGCCAGGTCCTGGTTTCCAGAAAGGACGACTCCAAGCCGTCCCGGAGCTACCATGGCCTGTATCGCCAGTTGATCAACAACATGGTCGTGGGAGTCACCCATGGCTACACGAAGAACTTGGTGGTCAATGGCGTCGGTTATCGTGCCGAGGTCAAAGGGAACCTGCTGGTTCTCAACTTGGGGTATTCGACGATCATCGAATACGTCATTACTCCCGATGTCAAGATCACCAGCGACGGTCCTAACAAGATCTCCGTCTCTGGGATCAGCAAGCAGCGCGTCGGACAGGTTTGCGCAGAAATCCGTTCGCTGAGAGCTCCCGAGCCGTATAATGGCAAGGGTATCAAGTATGACACCGAGGTCATCCGGCGCAAGGTCGGCAAGTCCGGCGGCAAGAAGTGATCGGTAGGGTAAAGAGATGAATAGAATTATCGATAAGAACCGGAAGCACGCCAAACGCAAGCTTCATATCAGGAAGAGCATCTCCGGAACTGCCAGCAGACCGAGGATGACAGTGTTCAGAAGCAACCTCCACATGTATGTCCAGGTGATCGACGATGAGGCCGGAAAGACTTTGGTCGCCGCCAGCAGCGTCGAAAAGGAGCTGAAGGGCTTGAAGAACAACGTGGAAGATGCCGCCAAACTGGGCGAGATCGTCGGCAAGAGATTGCTTGAGAAGGACATCGACTCCGTCGTGTTCGATCGCAACGGCTATCTCTATCATGGAATCGTGAAAAGTATCGCTGACGGCGCCCGGAAAGCCGGTGTCAAGTTCTAGGGGGATATTGTGGAAAGAACGAGAAACAGAGAAAAGAACGACGATTTCGTCGAAAAGCTGATCAAGCTCAACCGCGTCGCCAAAGTCGTCAAGGGTGGCAGAAGGTTCTCCTTCTCCGCTCTGGTGGTCGTCGGCGATCAGAAGGGCAAGGTCGGATATGGTTTCGGCAAGGCGAACGACGTCACCGAGGCGATACGCAAGGCCGTAGATCGCGCAAAGGCTCACATGATCGAGGTCCCCATGAAGAAGACCACGATTCCTCACGAGATTCTCGGCGAGTACAAGAGTGCCAGCGTGTTGCTCCGGCCTGCGGTTCCTGGTACCGGCGTGATCGCCGGCGGGGCCGTCCGAGCTGTCTGCGACGCCTGCGGGATCAACGATATCCTGAGCAAGTCCTTGGGATCCAAGAACGCCATCAATACGGTCAAGGCCGCGTTTGATGCCCTCGAGCATCTCTTTGATGCGAAGAGCGTCGCCAAGAACAGGGGTAAGTCCCTGAATGAGTTGTGGGGTTGATCCGATGGCAGCGGCAAAAGAAAACACAGCGGCTCCGAAGCAGATCAAGATTACCTTGGTCAAGGGGCTTTCCGGCAGACTTCCCGCCCAGCGCAAGACAGTGAAGGCTCTGGGCCTTGGCAAGATCAACAGCACCGTCGTGCGTGAGGCGACTCCCAGTATCCTGGGTATGGTCCGCGTCATCGAGCACATGGTGACAGTCGAGGAGATGTAAGATGGCAGAGATCAGAGCACCCTATGGTGCCAATACCAAGAAGACGATTGTCGGTCGCGGAGCTTCTTCCAAGGGGCGTTCCTGCGGAAGAGGGCATGACGGACAGAACTCCCGCACCGGCGGCGGTCCCCGCCCTGGCTTCGAAGGCGGTCAGATGCCTTTGTACCGCCGGGTAGCTCGCAGAGGGTTCTCCAACTATCCGTTCAAGCAGGAATACGAGGTTGTGTCCCTTGATTCACTGTCCAAGAAGTTCGAGGATGGAGATGTCGTGACGCTTGAGTCTCTCAAGGAGCGCAAGCTGGTCAAGGGCTACGATGTCCAGGTCAAGATTCTGGCCAACGGAGAGCTGACCAAGAAAGTGGTCATCGAAGGACTCAAGGTATCTGCGAACGCGATCGAAAAGATCAAGGCCGCGGGTGGTGAAATCAGATAACAAAGAAGGACGCAATGGCAAACTCCTTAGTTCAGATGTTTAGAATCAAGGATCTCCGGAAGAAGATATTCTTCACCCTCCTGCTGCTGGTCGTCAGCCGCATCGGAGCGGTGATTCCTATTCCGGGAATCGACCCGGAAGTTCTTAAGCTGTACTTTCTTTCCCAGAGTAATACTTCCAATATCGGGTTGACCGAGTATTTGAATTTCTTCTCTGGCGGTGCTTTCTCCAACTTCTCCTTGTTCATGCTCGGTGTCATGCCCTACATCAGCACGCAGATCATCGTGCAGTTGCTGATGCTGGTGATCCCCAGCATGAAGAAGCTGACGGAGGATCCCAACGGAAGAAAGAAGATCCAGAAGTATACCAGATACGGTGCGATCGTCGTATGTCTGATCCAGTCCTATGTGGTCACCATCTACGCCAAGTCCATTCCCGGCGTAATGACGATCGGTATCGTTCCCTTCACGTTGATCGCGATGCTGACGGTCACCACGGGTTCCATGTTCCTGGTGTGGCTCGGCGAGAAGATCACCCAGTTCGGTGTCGGCAACGGCATTTCGCTGCTGATCTTCGCCGGTATCGTCGCTAGGATTCCCGAGGCGCTCATGACACTGTTCAAGAGCGTTTCCGTCGGGGACCTGAATCCGATCGTCGTGCTGGTCGTGTTCGCAATGTTCGTCGTGGTGGTCGCTCTCGTCGTGTACGAGGAGCAAGGGCAGCGGAAGATTCCCGTGCACTATGCCAAGCGGGTCGTCGGAAGGAAGATGTATGGGGCTCAGAGCACCTATATTCCTTTCAAGATCAACCCTTCCGGAGTCATCCCGGTTATCTTCGCCTCTGCATTGCTTTCGTTCCCGTTGCAGATCGCTACCACCCTCGGACCGGAAGTTCGTTGGCTGGCGCGGTTCGCCAATTGGCTCAATCCCCAGGGTGCCCCCTATCTGATTATCTACACCCTGCTGATTATCGCCTTTGCGTTCTTCTATACACAGGTGAGTCTGAATCCTGTCGAGATGGCCAAGCAGATCAGGGAGAACGGCGGTTCCGTTCCCGGTGTCCGGACTGAGAAGCTGGAAGAGTACCTGACCAAGGTTCTCAACCGCATCGTCCTCCCCGGTTCCCTGTTCTTGGCTTTCATCGCCTTGATTCCCACTCTCGTCCAGAAGTTCTTCAATTTCCCTGCATCGGTCGCGATGCTGTTCGGCGGCACCTCGTTGCTGATCCTCGTCGGTGTCGATCTCGATACCATGAGGCAGATCGAAGGGATCTTGAAGATGCATCACCACGACGGCATCGCCGGAGTGAGCAAGATCAAGTCGAGAAATCTATAGTAGGCTAGGAGCAAGGTCATGAAAGTGAGAGCAAGTGTCAAACCGATTTGTGACAAGTGCAAAGTAATCAGACGGGCTGGGGTGGTCCGCATCATCTGCGAAAATCCCAAGCACAAGCAGAGACAGAAATAAGGGGTTCGGCGAAAGCCTTCCGTTATAGAAAGAGAGAATTTCAGGAGGCCATTAATGGCGAGAATTGCAGGTGTAGATTTGCCGAACAAGGCAGTGAAGATCGCCTTGACTTATATCTACGGTATCGGCAGGGTTTCCGCGGTCGAGATTTGCAAGAAGACCAACATCGATCCCGACGTACGCATCAACACCCTGTCCGCCGATGACGTCGCCGTACTGCGCAAGGTCATCGAAGATGAATACAAGGTCGAAGGACGCCTTCGTACCGAGGTAGCTTTGAACATCAAGCGTCTGATGGACATCGGATGCTACCGCGGGCTCCGGCACAGGAAAGGACTTCCCGTACGTGGTCAGAGGACGAAGACCAACGCACGTACTCGCAAGGGTAAGAAAAAGACCGTCGCCGGGAAGAAGAAGTAAGGAGTAGTTGAACATGGCTAATGTCAAGAAGAAAATCAAGAAGACGGTATTCGAAGGGAATGTCTACATCCAGGCCACTTTCAACAATACCATCGTCACTGTAACCGATCTCAACGGTAACGCCGTTTCTTGGGCGAGCGCCGGTGGGCTTGGTTTCCGTGGCGCGAAGAAGTCCACTCCTTATGCCGCGCAGACTACTGCGGAAACCGCCGCCAAGAAGGCCATGGATTTCGGTCTTCGCGAGGTCAACGTGTTCGTGAAGGGTCCCGGTGTCGGCCGCGAGAGCGCTATCCGTACGCTCGGCGTACTCGGCCTGAAGGTCCGCTCTATCCGTGACGTAACTCCGATTCCCCACAACGGATGCCGCCCGAGAAAGAGCAGACGTGTCTAATTAGGAGTAGAGAGAAATGGCAAGATATACAGGACCAAAGTGCAGATATTGCAGAGCCGAGAGGAGCAAGCTCTTCCTCAAAGGCGAGAGATGTCATTCCGGCAAATGCCCGATGAACGATAAGGCTGGTCTTCCCGGCAAGGATCCGCGCGCTCGCGCCAAGAAACCTACCGACTATGGCCTTCAGTTGCGCGAGAAGCAGAAGCTCAAGAGAAGTTACTGCATGCTCGAGAAGCAGTTCAAGCTGACGTTCGCCGAGGCGGCCCGGGTTCCCGGGAAGACCGGTGAGAACTTGATCATGTTGCTCGAGCGCCGCCTGGACAATATTGTGTTCCGCATGCATTTCGCAAGCAGCCGCAACCAGGCCGCCCAGCTTGTGAACCATGGGCACATCCAGGTCAATGGCCGCCGTGTGGACATTCCCTCGTACCGCTTGAAGCCGGGCGATGTGGTTTCCGTCGGTCCCAGCGGTCAGAAGATGCTGCTCATCAAGGAGAATCTCAAGGAGTTCTCCAAGTCCGGAATCTCCCCGTGGCTGACTCTGGACGTTGATGCGATGAAAGGTACGTTCGTCGCTATTCCGAGAAGAAGTGAAGTCGTCGATATGAAGGATGTCAACGAGCAGCTGGTTGTTGAATTGTATTCCAGATAAGGAGCAAGCATGGCACGGAAAAACCTTCTGAAAGGCTTTAAGAAGCCTAAGGGGATCACATTCGAGCACAATACGGTCGAGCCGAACTATGGCAAGTTCATCGCCTATCCGTTTGAGAGAGGCTTTGGAACCACGATCGGCAATACCTTGCGCCGTGTCCTTCTGTCTTCGATCCAGGGGTATGCAGTCACCGCCGTCAAGTTCACCTGCTTCAATGAAGAAGGTGTGCCGCATCTGGTGTCCAGCGAGTATGAAGCGCTTCCCGGCGTCCGCGAGGATATCGCGGATATCATCGCCGCACTGAAGAAGCTTCAGATCCGGATGCCCGAGGATTCGGAGGGGACGAACCTGCTGATCGAATGCAAGGGGCCGGGAGTCGTCACTGGCGCGAATTTCGAACGTGATCAGGTGGAGATAACCAACAAGGATCTCGTCCTGTTCACGATGATGGATGACGCTAACATCGAGATGGAAGTGCAGATCGACCTTGGTCGCGGCTATGTCCCGTCTGAAATCAACGAGAAGTATATCGAAGAGATCGGAACCATCCCCATAGATGCGACGTTCTCTCCGGTCACCAGAGTCAAGTATTCGATTGAACCGACTCGCGTCGGTCAGCGCAACGATTACGACAAACTGATTCTTGAGGTCTACACCGACGGAACCATCGCCCCTGAGAACGCTTTGGCCGAAGCGGCGAAAATCGCGAAGGATCACTTCTCGATCTTCATCAACTTCGACGAGAGCCTGATCAGCAGCAATGACGAGGTCGACGAAGAAGAGGAGCGGGTTCGCAAGATCCTCAATACTTCCGTTGAAGAACTTGAGCTGACTGTTCGTTCAAGCAACTGCCTGAAGAACGCGAACATCCGGACGATCGGAGACTTGACCAAAAAGACCGAGGAAGAAATCGCCAAGACGAGAAATTTCGGCAAGAAGTCCTTGTCTGAAATCAAGGAGAAACTGAAAGAGTGGAACCTGAGCCTCGGCATGACAGATTACAGCGTCCTGAAGACTGCGATTAGAGTACCAGGGAACAAGGAAGAAGAGAATGAAGCATAAGATTGGTTTCAATGCGCTGAGCCGGACCACCAGCCAGCGCAAGGCGCTCAAGCGCAACATGGTGACCTCCCTCTTCAGATATGAAAGGATCGAGACCACCAAGGCAAAGGCCCTCGAAGTTCGGAAACTGGCCGAGAAGATGATCACTCGCGCGAAGGTGGACAGTGTCCACAATCGCCGCATGATCGCTCGTGATATCAAGGACGAGGCCGTGCTGGCCAAGTTGTTCACTGAAATCGGTCCTATGTTCGCTGAACGTAAGGGTGGTTACACCCGCATCCTCAAGACGGGCAATCGTTTGGGGGACGCCGCTGAAATGGTGATTCTTGAGCTGGTCGAGAAGACCGAAAAGAAGGCCAAGGATTCCAAGAAGGCTGGGAAGAAGGCAGATAAGAAGGCTGCCAAGGCCGAGAAGTCTGAGAAAGAGGTCAAGGCCGACGAGCCGAAGCCTGAAGCAAAGGCTGAGCCTGAGGCGAAGACCGAGTAGGCGTTCGCCATCGGTCGCTGGCTCCGGTTGGAGACAGACCGGATGTCCGGTGGCCACATGTTCCAGATCCGAAAGGGTCGTCCGCAAGGACGAAGCCGCTGTCATTTCGACAGCGGTTTTTTGTTTCGGAAGCTTTCACGCTCCCGTCGTTATGGTTTATTGCAAGAACTTTTTGGGGCATGCTTGATGTGTCGTGCCCCAGACCTTTTCGCCCAAAAAAACATAGTCTTCGCATCAGTCGCGGCCC
>Ga0172378_10000316_pt1 | contig 41800 bp, 34 predicted proteins | sample GrowelOW332metaG_FD_119755 | JGI IMG/M metagenome (GOLD analysis project Ga0172378, IMG submission 119755) | Groundwater microbial communities from an aquifer near a municipal landfill in Southern Ontario, Canada - Pumphouse #3_1 metaG | ecosystem: Environmental > Aquatic > Deep subsurface >...
GCTATCTCTCCGCGGTGCTCAATAGTGAGGTAAGAGAGGCAGGTAGCTGCATTAAGTAGGTGGGGTTTCTCCAGTGCGTTAGTAGGGCAAGCATCGATACATCTCTGACATGTTCCACACCTTTCCTGCATCGGCTCATCATAATCAAATGCCGCATCTATAAAGAGTTCGCCAAGAAAAAAATAGGACCCCGCCCCTGGAATAATGAGTTGGGTGTTTTTCCCAATCCATCCCAAGCCAGCCTGTTGTGCCCAATATCGTTCAAGAACAGGTGCTGTATCGCAAAAGACACGTCCCTTGATGGGGAGAAGCTCTTCGTGGATATAATCAAAAAGAGCCTGTAGCTTTTGTTTCATCACCACATGGTAATCCTTGCCATAGCTATAATAGGAAAATTGGAGTTGCTCCTCTGCCAACACCTGTGCCGGATAATAATTTAAAGCCACGGAGATAATACTCTTGGTGTCTTCTACCAGCAAAGAGGGGTCTAAGCGCTTCTCGGTGTTACGACTCATATACTCCATCCCTGCATAGTACCCCTTTTCTACCCACTTTTCGAGGTGGATAGAGGCGGCTCCTAAAGGATGTGCAGCAGCAATACCACAAGCACTAAACCCTAGTTCTTTTGCTTTTTTTTTGAGAAGAACGGTCTGCTCTGTTCGCTTATTACTCATCAATTGTTTTGAACGTATACCCCTGTTTTAATAGCCATTCTATGGCACGAGGTAGTGCATATTCTATGTTTTTCTTACTCTTTAGCGAATCGTGAAACGTAATGATTGATCCATTTCTGGCATATTTCTTCACTTTTCTGAAGACCTGTTTCCCATTGAGTCGTTTACTATAATCGCGTGTTACTAAGTCCCACATAATAATCTTATAATGCTTCTTTAATTCCATATATTGCGATCGTTTTAGATGTCCGTGTGGTGGCCTAAATAATCGTGAATGTATCAATTGATTTGCCTTTTCTGTATTTCTCATATAGGCTTGTAAATTTCTTCCAAATCCCTTGATATGATTAAACGTATGGTTACCCACCTGGTGCCCACGTTCTAGTATCATTTGAAATTCTTGCGGGTGTTTTCTAACATTGTCACCCACTAAGAAAAAGGTCGCTTTAATTTGATATGTATCTAGCAAATCGAGTACCCACGGAGTAACTTCTGGAATAGGGCCATCATCGAAGGTTAAATAGACGGATTTTTCGCTTTCATTTATCCGCCAGATAGCCTCTGGATAGATAGCTCTAAACAGAAATGGAGGTTGTTCTATCAGCACTGTTTGTAAAGTTTAGTCGTTTAGTATTGTTTTTGTTATTGTTCTTGTCCTTGTTGCGCTTCTTTTAATTGATTTGTTAATCCAGCTTTTGCGATATATTGATTATATAGTACATCGAGTGTCTTAGCCACTTGGTCGGCTTGCTCCGAGTTATACTTGGTGAGCGTTCTGTTAGCAGCATCTAATATACTGAGATAATATAAGCAGCGCTCGCTGGATAGATTGAAATGATAGTTGTCCATAGAGTAGTACCATTCCAAGAATTGTGTGGCATTTGTCACCACCTGTTGGATAATATTTTCACCCTTTTTGAGTTGTCCCACTTTAAACCAGGCAGTGGCCAAATCATTTGTACCATACCAATCTTCGTAGGGTACAGTAGTACTAGGAATCATCTGTTCGCAATACGTCAAAGCGTTGATTGCTTTCTCTTTTTTACCCTCTTTAAGCAGTTGGTTAATCAGTAAGACAAACATTCTACGATGTGTTTGACACATACGCATCACCGTTTCATCTAAGTAATTAGCAGGGTCGTTTATGTTACCAAATTTGAACTTATACATGATATTATCATACATCTTTTCGCTATCCACACTTGCCCCTAAACTCTCCGCATTAAATGGAGAGATACGATAAGCCAATCCCTCTTGTATAAAGTATTTATCTAGATTCAGATGATTCTCTTTGCCCACCGTGGTAGCCATGTAGATAGGGCGTTCCCAGTTGGTATTGGCCAACATCTCGAGCATCATCAGCTCACTCTTGTAGAGCGCTTTTTTTCCTTTCAAAGAGATAATCATCTTATCTGGAATAGAGTCGTGCAAGGCAGCAGGGATAAGCATGCCAGAACGGCGGATAGCCGCTTTGTCTAAGGTGATTTCTAGCTCATCTGTTGGAATCATGCCCCGTTTTCTGACCCATAAATTGAGTACTGTTTTCAACTCAAAAGGATTCTCTCCAAACTCTTTTTTAGCCGCCTCGGGTTGTTCCTTAATAATCTTTAGAATTTTATCTTTTGCCTCTAAAAGAATAGGCACATATTCGTTTTTACCCTGTGCATATTCAATAGGTTGCCAATCGATAGGGATACCAGGGGAGTCGAGAGATGGACGCACCATTTGGTCAATATACCAGTCGGTCTGTAGGTAACTTAAGTTACACACTCTTACATCGGTACGATTTTTCTCCACCTCTTGGTTATACCATAGAGGGAAAGTATCGTTATCGCCATTGGTATAGATAATAGGATTTCCTTTTTGGGGTAGTGACATCAAATAATTGGAACCAAAGTCTCTTGCCGTATAACGGCCAGAGCGGTCGTGGTCGTCCCAGTTTTGTGCAGCCATTTGTAGGGGAATTAAGAGACAACCCGCAGTTGCCAATGCAGCAGCAGTTGTTTCATTTAGGTATTTGCGTAACAGCAGAGTCACCGCTGCTACTCCCATTCCAATCCAGATGGTAAATGCATAGAAAGAGCCTGCATAAGCATAGTCGCGTTCACGCGGTTGCATAGGTGTTTGGTTCAAGTAAAGCACAATAGCAATACCCGTCATAAAGAATAGGAAGAAGACTACCCAGAAGCTTTGTATACCTTTGTTTCCTCTATTTGCTTGCCAGAAGATACCTAATATACCCAGCAATAATGGAAGACAATAGTAAACATTGTGTCCTTTATTGTTGGCCAATAAATCTGGTAGCTTACTTTGGTCGCCTACTAATAGGTTATCAATGGGAGCTATACCCGTAATCCAGTTGCCATGTTCTAATTCGCCATTTCCCTGTAAATCGTTTTGTCTACCTGCAAAGTTCCACATAAAGTAGCGCCAGTACATAAAGTTAAGTTGATAAGATAAGAAGAACTTCACGTTATCCCATTGGGTAGGCATCTTCACGCTCTTTGGTTGTCCCTCTACCTCATCAAAATAGGTCACTGTTTTGCCGCCAACGGTCATCCAATTTTCATAGAGTGAGGCATGCTGTTTGCTATACATACGCGGAAAGAGCATGTTTTGCATATAGTGGTATTTAGTTTTATGATTTACCACGCTATATTGATCTTTCTCTGTTGCATTCTCCTTCACCTTTTGGCGATAGACCGGTGCAATTGTATCGATGTCTGCTGTAATATATCTACCCTCTACCTTCGTCTTAAGTGTCGATGTATAGGCTCTACCGTAAAGAAGTGGACGTTCACCATATTGCTCTCTTCCTAGATAATCGCCCAAGGAGAAAATATCTTCGGGAGAGTTCTGATCCATTGGTGGGTTAGCAGAAGAGCGAATCACAATCAGTGCATAAGAGGAGTAGCCAATACCAATCATCATAACACAGAGTAGTGTGGTGTGAATAGAACGGATATTTAATTTGTATTTTTCCTTTACTAGTGGTGTGAACAGATAGAAAGCCAAAGCACTAAGTAGCACCACGCCAACTAAAACACTCGTTGTTCCATGTCCATAGAAAGGTGTACCCGAAAGTGCAATGGTTAGTAGGAAGAAAAGATAGATCCATTTTGTTTTTTTACCCTGAAAACTGGTATAGATACCTCCAATAATAGAGCCAATAAAGAGCAACAGATAAACAATTAGTCCGCTATTAAAGGAGAACCCAAGTTGATTAACAAAGAGTAGTTCAAACCAGCCGCCAATCTTTACGATGCCCGGTACAATACCATAGAGCACTGCAGCAATGATAACCATAGCGACAAAAAGAGCCATAGCCGATTGTCGTATAGTAGCTTGCGGATGTTTCTTAAAGTAATAAACCAATACAATGGCAGGGATACAAAGCAAGTTAAGTAGATGCACACCAATGCTAAGTCCTGTGAGATAAGCAATTAGCACAATCCACTTATCACTATGCTCCTCATTGGCCACCTGTTCCCATTTTAAGATTAGCCAAAAAACAACCGCTGTAAAAAGGGAGGAGGTAGCATATACCTCTGCCTCCACAGCAGAGAACCAGAAGGTATCACTAAAAGCATAAACCAATGATCCCACGGCACCACTACCTAAGATGGTGATTAAGTTGCCCATAGAAACAGCCCCTTTTCCAGGAGCGACCAGTTTTTTAACCAACATAGTGATGGTCCAGAACAGGAATAAGATACACCCTCCACTCATCAATGCACTCATGATGTTTACCATATACGCCACATGTGTAGCGTCGCTAGCAAATTGTGTAAAAAGGTTTGCCATAAGCATAAAGAAAGGTGCACCAGGAGGGTGTCCAATTTCTAGATTATAGCTTGTGGTTATAAATTCTGGACAATCCCAAAAACTGGCAGAAGGTTCAACGGTAAGTGCATAGACGGTTGATGCAATAATAAAGATGAGCCAACCTACGAGGTTGTTTATTTTTTTATACTGTTTCATAAAGGTAGTGTATCAATAGATTCCTTAAGTTAGTAATATGTTGTTATAGACCTGCTTAACGACTCTGTTTAAGAACAGCGCGTAGATGGAGTGCTTTGTTTTCTGCCGCTTCCATAATCTCTCGTTCGCCAGGTCCTTTATCGTTGATACCGCAAAGATGTAGGATACCATGGATAATTGTGCGGTCTAGTTCCTCCTCGTAAGGGGTGTTAAATTCTTCTGAATTGCTCTTTACTGTATCGAGACTAATAAAGAGATCGCCAGCAAGAACATCTCCTTCACAGTAGTCAAAAGTGATGATATCTGTGTAATAATCGTGTTGAAGGTATTGTTTGTTAACTTCCAAAATTTTCTCATCCGAACAGAAAATATAGGCCAGCTCTCCTATTTTCTTTTGATAACTTTCTGCTACGCGTTTTATCCATGCGGAAGTGTCTTTTCGTCGGATAGAAGGCATCTTAACGCCCTCTGTTTGATAACTAATAGTCATGTCTTCTTATTTAAAAAATAAATAACAAATAAATATTGCTGCAAGAGAGCCGGAAAAATCGGCTATTAATCCGCAGTTGACTGCGTATCTTGTTTTTCGTATGCCTATGCTGCCAAAATAGACAGCTAAAATATAAAAAGTAGTATCTGTTGAACCTTGTAGCACACACGAGAGTCTACCCACAAACGATTCAGCACCATAGGTGTTCATGGCATCTACCATCAAGCCTCGTGAGCCGCTACCACTGAGCGATTTCATAAAAGCAGTAGGCAGAGCGCCCACAAAACTATCATCAATACCCAATAGATTTACGCCATAGGTAATGCCATTGATTAGTATATCCATGGCTCCCGATGCTCTAAACACGCCAATGCCCACCAAGATAGCAATGAGATAGGGTACAATACGTATTGCCGTTTGGAAGCCCTCTTTAGCTCCCTCTACAAAGGCGTCGTACACATTTATTTTTTTTCGCACTCCCGTTAAAATAAAACTGATGATAACCAGGAAGAGCAGTGAATTGGCAAATAGGGCAGAGTAGGTATCTATTTCTGCGCGACTCATCAAGCTAAAAAGATAGATAATCGATCCCATAAAAAAACTGATGCCGCCCATAAAGAGAAGAATCGATTTATTGATGAGATTGATACGTTGATAAATGCTTACCGTGATGATGCCCATCAATGTGGCAAAGAAAGTAGATAATAGAATCGGTAAGAAAATATCGGTAGGTTGCGAAGCCCCTGCTTGCACCCGATAGACCATGATGCTAATAGGGATAAGCACTAATCCAGAGGTGTTTAGCACAAGAAACATAATCATCGAATTACTTGCCGTATCTTTTTTAGTGTTTAATTCTTGTAGTCCATCCATCGCTTTTAGTCCCAGTGGTGTAGCAGCATTGTCCAGTCCTAACATATTGGCAGCAATATTCATAAAGATAGCGCCAATCACGGGATGTCCCTTAGGGATTTCTGGAAAAAGTTTACAAAAAACAGGACTAAGCCAGCGAGAAAAAGTACGAATAAGTCCGCTCTTTTCGCCAATCTTCATAATCCCTAACCAAAGGGATAACACACCTGTTAGTCCCAAAGAGATGTCAAAAGCTGTTTTAGAAGAGCTAAAGGTAGCGTTAATGATCTCTGTGAACACCTCCACATTGCCCATAAAGATAACTTGAATGAGTGCTGCAATGAAAGCGATAATAAAGAAAGCAATCCAGATGTAATTTAAAACCATTCGTATAGGTACTTTTAGTATAAGTGCAAATTTAGTAATATGTTTTAAAGAAATGAGCTATTTTTGCTATTTTTACACAAATCAAATTATATCGTCCCCATTTTATTTAACATTAAAAGAGATTTAAGATGTATCAACAGATAGTAGACGCTCTAAAAGAAGCATCCAGTCCAGAGAAAAAAGCTTTTCTGCCCTATTTCTTCAAAACAGGAAAAGGAGAATATGCCGAGGGCGACCTTTTTTTGGGAGTAACGGTTCCTGTTATTCGTTCCATTGCTAAAGAGTACCTAGGTGCTAGTTTATCTACCCTCCATGCTTTATTGCAATCCCCCTATCACGAATGTCGATTCTGTGCATTAGTCCTATTGATACATCAATTTAGAAAAGCGCCACTAGAAGCACGCGAGCCTTTTTTTCGTTTTTACCTAGAACATACCAACCGAATTAACAATTGGGATTTAGTGGATGTTAGTGCTCCGGCCATTGTGGGGGAGTATCTTTTTGACCAGCCACGTACCCTGCTTTATGAATTAGCTGCCTCCACCAATTTATGGGAGCAACGTATTGCCATGGTAGCCACGCTTTATTTTATTCGCCATTACCAACTCGATGATACCTTTAAATTAGCGCGATTGCTCCTGCATCATCCACACGATTTGATGCACAAAGCAGTGGGATGGATGCTCCGAGAAGCAGGAAAGAAAGAGCTCGAGCCCTTAGTTGTTTTTTTAGAAAAGTATGCTGCAGAGATGCCACGTACCATGTTGCGCTATGCTATTGAGAAAATGGATGCCGACCAGCGTCTTTATTTCCGGAGCAAAAAGAAAGGCTAAACAACTGTTTTAGGGGAAGCGCTGTATAAACTAATCGTTTTTTTTCTTTGCCACCTCTTTTTTGTGTAACTTTGTTCTCAATAATAGCTTTTATGGAAGAAAAATTTGATATACGTCACGAGCAGGTTGCTTCAACAGAGAGAGATTTTGAAAATGTATTGCGCCCACTTTCTTTGGACGATTTTAGTGGTCAGAATCAAGTTGTAGAGAACCTTCGTGTCTTTGTAACCGCAGCGCGTCTGCGTACAGAAGCATTAGACCATGTACTCTTGCATGGACCTCCAGGATTGGGAAAGACCACTCTTTCTTCTATTATAGCCAATGAACTTGGTGTAGGTTTTAAAATCACATCGGGACCTGTGCTCGATAAACCGGGTGATTTGGCGGGTGTACTTACTTCGTTAGAACCCAATGATGTACTTTTTATAGATGAAATTCATCGTTTATCTCCTATTGTAGAGGAGTATTTATATTCTGCTATGGAAGATTATCGTATCGATATCATGATTGATAAAGGTCCTTCTGCTCGTAGTATACAGCTCGATTTAAATCCCTTCACTTTGGTGGGAGCAACCACTCGTAGTGGTTTACTTACAGCACCACTCCGCGCACGTTTTGGTATCAATCTTCATCTAGAGTATTACGATGCAGAGGTGCTCACCAAAATAATTCATCGGTCGGCCAAGATTTTACAAGTGCCTTGTACTGCGAATGCTGCTGTAGAGATCTCCTCTCGCAGTAGAGGAACGCCACGTATTGCCAACGCCTTGTTGCGTAGGGTGCGCGATTTTGCACAGGTCAAAGGCACGGGAACTATCGATTTAGAGATTGCTCAGTATGCTTTAGAGGCACTCAATATAGATAAATATGGCTTAGACCAGATAGACAACAAGATATTGTGTACTCTGATAGACAAGTTTAAAGGTGGCCCTGTTGGGTTAACCACTATTGCTACCGCGTTAGGCGAAGATGCTGGTACTTTAGAGGAGGTATATGAACCTTTTTTAATTAAAGAGGGTTTTCTAAAACGTACCCCCAGAGGTAGAGAAGTCACCGAGTTAGCCTATCTTCACTTAGGCAAGACGCTGAAGAGTGAGTTTCCCTCTTTATTTTAATCCATTAGTTAGAGCAGTAGTATGGCAGGACTTAAATCACTAGCAAAGCAAACCGCAGTATATGGGGCTAGTAGTATCATTGGGCGTTTTTTGAACTATTTACTTGTACCCCTTTATACCGCTAAGCTATCTGCTGCTTCGGGTGGATATGGTGTGGTAACTAATGTATATGCTATTGTAGCACTTTTATTGGTCTGTCTCACCTATGGCATGGAGACTGGTTTTTTCCGGTTTGCCAATAAGAAGGAGGAGGATACCTCTCTTGTTTATTCCACGGTCTTGATAGGTGTTGGAACAAGTTCACTGCTCTTTGTACTCTTGTCTTTATTCTTTTTGCCTGCCATTAGTGGCTTTTTAGGCTATCAGGAACATCCCGAGTTTATCGGTATGATGCTTGTGGTGGTGGCTATGGATGCGTTTCAATCGATTCTGTTTGCACATCTGCGTTATCAGAACCGTGCGTTGACCTTTGCCACCTATAAGCTTCTGTTTATTGTAGGTAATATCTTGGTCAACCTGTTCTTTTTTCTGTGGGCACCGCTCATCTATCAAGCCCATCCTGCTTGGATAGCATGGCTCTACGACCCATCGTATGGCGTGGGGTATGCTTTTTTAGCTAATCTTATTTGTACCTCGTTCATCATGTTGCTCTTTTTTCCTGAGTTGTGTAAAGTGCATTTTCGTTATGATGGCGCCTTAATGAAGCGTATCTTTCGCTACTCTTTTCCTATCCTAATTTTAGGTCTGGTGGGTATCTTGAATCAGACCATCGACAAGATTCTTTTTCCCTTTTTAATGGGACAGACCCCTGAGGCTACTATGCAGTTAGGTATCTATGGAGCAGCTAGTAAAGTAGCCATGATTATGATGATGTTTACCCAAGCTTTTCGCTATGCTTATGAGCCTTTTGTCTTTGGTAAGAGTCAGGATAAAGATAATAAAGAGACCTATGCGCAGGTGATGAAATATTTTATTATCTTCTCTCTTTTAGCCTTTTTAGGTGTGATGTTCTATCTCGATTTCTTCAGATTTATCATTGCACCTGATTATTGGGAGGGGCTAAAAGTGGTACCCATTGTGATGGCTGCTTCGCTCTTTATGGGTGTCTATTTTAATCTCTCTTTCTGGTATAAGCTCATTGATGAGACCCGATGGGGGGCTTATCTCTCTTTGATTGGTTGTACAATTGTGATAGCAATAAATGTACTTTTTGTACCTATCTATGGCTATATAGCTTGTGCATGGGCTGGCTTTGTGGGGTATGCAGTGGCCATGCTACTCTCTTATGGACTGGGACAGCGCAAATATCCTATCGATTATCCATTGGTAGCTATTGGGAAGTATGTTCTATTAGCCATCGTTTTATACCTGCTTCATCTTTCCTTAAACTTCTTGGATGCATCTTTGCTCGTAAAGATGATGATACGCACCTCTCTGTTAGCCTGTTTTGTAGCCTACATTGTTCGCTGCGATTTGCCCTTGCAATCCCTTCCTTTTGTAGGGCGATTTTTCAAGTCTCGCAAGTAGATTTTGCTAATCGTCTATTCAAGGGATGGATGCTTCTTAACGTAGTCTACCAGCCTATTGAAACATCTATCCCCTGTGGATTATTCTCCATGCGCAAGAGTAGGGTATGGCTCTTCTTGAAGCATTAATTCTTTTTAATTCTTTCCAATGTTGCAAAGATTGGAAAGAATTGGTTATAATACTTTTTGAATAATATCATCAAATTGTTCTGTTTTGATATATCCTTTCTTTACTTTATTGAGTGGAATTTCTATTAATAGATTTTTTGACATCAGTCCTATCAAGTCATTCTTGGCTGTTGTTGGGGTAACCAAAAACTTATTTTGTAAATCTTTTACGGTTATAACCTCTTTGGGGTTATCGTGGAAAATTTTTATTATTTCAGCTTGTCGTTCATTGATATCTCCCAGATGAAGAAAAGCATTAGCTGCTTTTTTATCTTCTTGTTTTCTTTTTATGTATTCTTTCAAATCATTGAAAGCTAGATCTAACACGCGTAGATTATAATATACAAAATAGCCCATATCTTTTTCATCACACTCTGTATATAGATAGGATTTTTCATACATCTTTTTTGATTTGGAAATCACTTTTGAAATGGAAAGATACTCTGTTAGCCAATACCCTTGTTTGAGCATATACCAGTAGAATAGAGCTCTTGCCGTACGACCGTTTCCATCTACAAATGGATGCACATAGGCTATCATAAAATGAATGATGATACCTCTAATGATAGGATGTATAAATGCTTTTGCTTTTTCTTCATTAAAAAAGTGACAAAGGGTTTCAATAAAATCGGGTATTTCCTTAAAAGAGGGAGGTGTATGTACCGTTGTGTGAGTAATGCCATCTTCCACTACCACGTTGTTGTTGTCTCTGAATTTCCCAGCGTATGTAGATTGTTCTAGTGTACCCTCAGTCATTAAGGCATGAACTTTTAGAAACAGTTCTACTGTTAATGGTTCATTTTTATTCTCAGCAATAAATTGTATGGTTCTATAATTGTTGGAAATCATTTGTTGCGATTTGTCGCGTGGAGTTATCTTTTTTTCCAACATCTCTTTTGCTATCTTTCGAGTTGTTGAAGCACCCTCCATCTGGCTCGACGATATGGCTTCTTCCATAAGCGAGTTGATAAGGTATTGTTCTTTGTTTTGCTCAGGAATGATGGAATTAGCCCCCCATGAGCCTCCAAAATTCATATCAAAATTATGACACATACGCTGCATCTGGTCTGTAACAGATAAAGTTATCTCATACTTATCCCACACCATTTTGCGATTAGTTATGCGTGCTGCTTTGACAGATGCCCATAGTTGTTCTGCAGTAACTCCTTCTGGCAGCGTTTTGTATTTGACATCGCTCCAGTACTCATATTTTTCGTTTATGTGTTGTGTAAGTGGTGTTAGTGCTTTGTTAGGGGTAAAAAAAGCCTTAGCTAATTCTTTTCTGCTGATTTTAGGAGGGGATTCAATCATAATCTGTTTATATAGATTTATGCCATAAAGATACTAATCCTTTCCAATATTGCAAACATTGGAAAGGATTATAAAGTTTTATATTTGTGAATTTGTTCGAATTAGCTATTTCCTATCTTCTAATAGTCTGTGTGTATTGTCTTTAGTGCTATTTATCACTGTTTAAAACTATTACGATCACTTTTTCTAAAACAGACCCTTAATACTATTTTATGATTTACAACAATCTTTTTTTATACGATGTTTTTGAAGTAGTCTACCAGCCTATTGAAACATCTATCCCCTGTGGATTATTCTCCATGCGCAAGAGTAGGGTGTGGCTCTTCTCATCCCACGCATATTGCACCGTATCCTCTGTTTTATCTGCTGTAGAAACCGCAACTTTAGTAGGCTGTTGAGGGAGCAAAACACGGAAAACACCATTGGTGTTTAGTGGACTCTTCGCTACAAAGGTATAGCTGTTTTTCTTAATCTTCTCATCGCTGATACGAGCCGACCCTGCTAACACTTGTGGTGTCTGTTTGTTGGCTATTCTGTCGATAGAAAGGAGTAATGCTTGTTCTCCAGGTTTTACTGTTTTTTGCGATAGAACGGGCAGATTGGGGTCAAACAGATCGATAAAACAACCAGTCACCTGCTTGGCTGCTGCAGATGTGGATTCCTCCATCACGGCCAGGATAGTATATACTCCTCGTTGGAGTGCGAAATAATTTTTATAGTGTACGGGTGTTTTCTTTTCTTGATAAATCTGTTCAATGGTGGCCAGTAGTTGTTTATCGCCCTCTTTATGTAGGACAAATGCCTTTGGGTCTTTACGCATCACATAGACCATACCCTTTCCATAGCGATATACACCCTCTTTAGGATTTTTTGCTATATGGAGCAATGCAAAGAGATGATTTGCGGGGTGTTCATAGTGCAAAGAGCCGCTGTTCCACCACTCCGGTACCTGTTGGAAGGGGTCTGTATCGCTGCCTGCATAGATCAGTGTACCTCCCTTTTCTACCCAATCGGCTATGGCCTGATGTGCCTCCTCCGTTTGTGGCTTCATGTTGCTATAGGTCATCAGTAATATTTGTGTGTTTTCCCATGCCTTTTGATAGCCCACATTCTCTAGGTGCAATGTGTTGACCGGTATGCCTCTCTTTAGAAGTGGTAGCACCAATCCAAAGAAATTAGAGAGTTGCGGGTCCTCATAATTCGCTATCTTTTCTTGTGAACGCTGAAACATCAGCGAATTGCTCATCAACACACTTATCCCCTTTGTTCCATTCACTTCAGTTGTGTCCACCTGCATCCGTTTTAATGCATTTATCATGACCTGTATCTGCGTAGCGTAGTAACGTGGAATCTGCATCTTTTTCTCGCTCTTCTCGCTGGTTTGGTACCAACCCTCATAGATACGCTCTGGCCAAGGCATCACCTCATAATTAGCATTCATGGGATACATCAGCTGTGCCACAAAGGTTGCTTCGTAGTTTTTCTTAAAATCGCTCCAATCACGTGGGCGGTCCTCAATGGGGTCGGTTAGAAAATAAACCTTTCGGTGTGTAGGAGCCGTCATGCTCTGTAGTGTGCCATACTCCATAAAGGCGGTTTCAAAGACCCGCTCTTTATATACCCCATTAAAATAGTTGGGAACACGTGAAGTGCCTGTCCAGACCTGTGCAATGTAGCCATCTACACAGGTAAGCGAAGCTAGACTAGCCTCGGGACTCACTATTTGCCATTGCGAATAATTAATGAGCGAATGTGTGGGTACAAAGCAACGAATGGTGCGCCCCAGTGTTTTTCCATATCTCTTTGCATAGCTGAAACACTGTTGTAAAGCTCTGTAGTAGAGATGATATTTTAGTTTATTCGCTAAGTAGCGAGCTCTTGGGGATTGGTCTTGTGCTTCCCAGGGCGTATGGTAAAAAGCTTTCCATTCTCGTTTAAACGCTTCGCTATAGCCAGCAAAAGCCCAGTATTCAGGTTCCTCTAGGTAGATCACATCGATGCCGGCATCAATGGCTTTCTTGATATGTTCCTGCTGCATATATTTCAGAAAGTTTAGTGTTGGAACAATGTAGGGTGTTTCTTTCCCATGCCAAATGGTATCTCCTTGCAGGGTTACTTGTCCCTCGTCGTAATGGCTCTTTCCGTCCCATTTTCCTGTAAAATAATCGGCATAATTGCCCCAAGCTATTCCTGTCATAAAATGAGTAGTATAGCCTTTTGAGCGCCAGCTCTCTACACGTTGCTGAAATGTGATAGCTTTATAATCGTTGGCACCATAAACAATGGCTACATCTGCATCAACGTGTATTGAGGGCCTCCAAGCCTGTGCGGTTTGAAAACTTGTTTTTTCTGTGGACTTCTGGTCTGCTAGGTGCGAACGTTGTGTACCACTTGTACAGCTTATCAGTAGGGTGCTCAATGCGGCAATAAGGGTAATATAGGTTTTCATAGAAGTAGCGGGATAGGTGGTTAAATTTCTGCTAAAGTACAGTTCTTTTTTTAAAGGAACAAATGTCATCTACTAGGGTCCATTTTTGCACTTCTCAAAACACAGCACTATTTTTGTGCATAGATAGCTATATTTGCCACAAAATATAGCACCATTTGCAATAAAAACTACCTATATTCTGGGTTTATTACTACCTATTTTTTTAGGAAATACTACCTCTGTTTTGGGGAAAAGGCATTTTGCCCCAAAAAAATAGGTAGTAATTGCTTTTTGTTAAAACAAAAATCCCCACAACGTTTTCGTTGCGGGGATTTCTTATTATGAGCGTTTATTGCTTATCTTTTGTTAGGTTTACGACGTGCCCAACCTTCACTACTTCTGTCGGATGAACTGCCACCTTCGTCGCTTCTCTTTCTGTCTTTACCTTTATATGCTCCACGAGGTGAAGTATAACCACGGTCTGAACGAGAAGGTTTGTCTTTTGAGCGGTAACCACCACCACCGGATGATCTGTTGCTACTGCCGTACGATTTTCTTGAACTGTTTCTTTTTGGAGAGGAGGTTTCTGCACCTGCCACTTCAACACTAACTCTTCTTCCGTTAATATCTAAGTTGTTTAAGCCCTCAAGAACATCGTCTTTTTGTGCCTCTGCTACTTCGAAGAAGGAGAAGTTTTTCATTAAGTCGATACGACCAATGTTAACTCTCTTATTGCGAACGTTGTGATTGATTAGCTCAATTACTTGGTTAGCATAAAAGCCGTCCATTTTTCCCATGTTGATAAACAAACGAACATATCCTGCTTCCGCTTTTCTTTCTGGACGATCGGAACGATCGCGACGGTCAGAACCATTGTCAGTAGGAGATTCTAGTTTATCTGCATTACGGTAATATTCTAAGAAACGGTTAAACTCTATAGAAACCATACGTTTGATAAGGTCTTCTTTAGATAACCATTCTAATTTTCTGTAAATCTCAGGAAGGAAAGCGCTAATATCTTCTTCGCTTACTTTTACTTTCTCGAGTTCATCAATTACTTTAATTAATTGTTTCTCACAGATCTCTGTTCCTGTTGGAATAACACCTGCTTCAAATTGTTTACCAATCTTATGTTCGATGGCACGCAATTTTCCTTTCTCGCGAAGGTTAATAATAACGATAGAGATACCTGTTTTACCAGCACGTCCTGTTCTTCCACTACGATGTGTATACGATTCTACCTCATCTGGCAAACCATAATTGATAACGTGTGTAAGGTCGTCAACATCTAATCCACGAGCAGCTACATCTGTTGCTACTAATATTTGAAGATGTTTAACACGGAACTTTTGCATTACGGTGTCACGTTGTGCTTGTGAAAGCTCACCGTGAAGCGAATCTGCATTATAACCATCTTGAATCAATTTATCGGCAATCTCTTGTGTTTCTTTACGCGTACGACAGAACACAATACCATAAATCTGAGGGTTAGAATCGGCAATACGCTTAAGCGCCATGTACTTATCTTTGGCATGAACAGTATACGCTACGTGGCGTACGTTCTTGCTTCCTTCATTCTTGGTGCCAATGGTTATCTCTTTGGCATTGTTTAGATATTTCTTTGAAATACGAGAGATGTCAGACGACATAGTAGCCGAGAACATCAATGTATTACGATCTTTAGGAACTTCTGACAGAATAGCGTTGATGCTTTCTGTAAAGCCCATGTTTAACATCTCATCTGCTTCATCCATAATGACGTTTTTCACAAATCCTAGTTGGACTGTTTTACGTCTCATAAGGTCTAATAAACGACCTGGGGTAGCTACAACGATATGAACTCCTCTCTTTAGAGATCTGATTTGACTGTCGATAGATGAACCTCCGTAAACGGGAAGTACTTTTAATCGATCAACATATTTCGAGTAGTCGCTTAAATCTCCTGCTATCTGTAAACATAATTCACGCGTTGGACATAAAATAAGAGTTTGGGGTACTCTGTTTTCGATATCTGTTTTTTGGATAGTTGGTAATCCGAAGGCTGCTGTTTTACCTGTTCCCGTTTGTGCAAGTGCTACAACGTCATTTCCTTCTCCTAATAAATAAGGAATAACTTTTTCTTGTACAGGCATAGGGTTCTCGTACCCCATTTCTTCAATTGCTTTAAGTATTTCTTCCGAAAGACCTAAATCTTTAAATGTCTTCATTAACTGTTTTTATAAATTCGGGAGCAAAGATACGCATAAAAAACGGAATATCAGTAAGTTGCAGCGAATTCTTTTGAAACGGAGTTATTATAAGAGCTACATACGTTGGCCGAAAAATCTATTCCACATTGTATTATTTTGTCCCATGTGGGGTCATCTAAATGTGCTATGGCAGAGCGGGTAACCTCGTATTTGAGTAGGCCATAAATGATGCCAGCGTTAAAATTATCGCCTGCTCCTATCGTGCTTACTGTATGGATGGGTGGTATAGAATAGCTTTTTGTGATGCTGTTGGTGCGTAGCTCAATGTTGCGAGCAGCAGAGGTACAGATAAAATTAGGACAGTTGTATTTGATTTGTTGTAGATAGATTTTATCTACTTCCTCTAGGTTATACATGTTCTTAAAATCTTCGTCCGACCCTCTTACAATGGTGGCATATTCTAAGTTTTCACTAATGGCAGGTGCCAATTTCACCGATTCGGGGATATGCGATTTTCTGAAATTGGGATCGTAGTAGAGTATGGCCTTTTGTGTTGTGGCGTAGTCTAAGAAATCTTTAACTCGTTCTCTCAAAGCGGGGTTGAGCGCATAGTATGAGCCAAACACCACAATATCATTCTCCTCTATGGTAGGAAAGGTAACTTCTAATCGTTGTTTGGGATAATCTTTGTAAAAAGAGTAATCGGCATCGTTGTTATTATCTAGAAAAGCCAGGGAGATGGGCGATTTACCATCTGGAAAAGTATCCACATATTGTGTGCTGATGTTGTTCTCCACCATGAACTGTTGGATAATCTCTCCCACTTTATCGTTGCCTATCTCTCCAATAAAACTAACATCCAGCCCCATGCGTCCTAGAGAGACTAGTCCGTTAAAAACAGAACCTCCAGGAACAGCTGCGGTGGGTTGTCCATCTTTAAAAACAATATCTAGTATTGTTTCTCCGATACCAATAATTTTACGCATAGTTTATTTCTTTAATTCCAAGCGCGACTTTTCGCCTAAATATCCGCCGTGATGACGTTTAGAGTACTCTTGGATGCTGAATTTTGTGGATTTCATTGTCTCCACTACCAAGATATCGCCAATGATGGTCATCATGGTGGTAGAGGTGGTGGGGGTCATGCCCAATGGACAAACTTCATCGGGGTTGCCGGTAAATAGACAAGCATCGGCAGCCTCTGCTAGCGGACTTTTATCGTTACCTGTGATAACAATAAATTTTAAGTTGGGGTATAATATTCGAGAAAACTTAGTGAGCTCTACAATCTCTCTTGTTTTACCCGAGTTAGAGATGAGAAGGAGGAGGTCGTTTTCTTGAAAGATGCCTAAATCGCCGTGTTGCGCCTCGCTAGGGTGTAAAAAGACAGCGGGTATACCTGTTGAACAGAAAGTAGTAGCAATGTTCATTGCTATTTGTCCGGCTTTGCCCATGCCTGAAGTGACTAACTTTCCACCTTTGTTGTGTACCTGTTCCATAATCAGAGCAAGTGCTTTTTCATATTCATCCCCAATTGGAATATTAAGAACTGCTTGTGCTTCTTTCTGAAGTAGACTTTTTATAGCTTCTATCATAATCTGTTAGTTGTTTAAAAGAATAAGTAATTCGTCCAAAGTATTGGCCAAATCAAAATAATGGGACACTGGATGGCGCATAAAACCTGTGGCATGCAGCTGATTAATCCATGTGAGCAATGGCTGGAAGAACCCATTTACATTATAAAAGATAACGCGTTTTTCATGATAGCCTATCGAGGAGGCTGCCATTACATGAAAAACTTCGTCGAGGGTTCCTATACCTCCTGGTAGTGCAACAATGGCATCTGCCTGCTGTACCATTACATCTTTCCGATCGCTTAAATTGTGCGTTGTGATTAATTGGTCTATGTACAAGCTAACTTTGTTGTTTTCTTCCAATTTACTAGGAACTACTCCTATTACATTTCCGTTTTGTTCTTTTACGGCTTTAGCAAGATGTTCCATCAGTCCCATAGAAGACCCACCATAGACTAAGGTATGTTGGTTTTTTCCAATCCACTGACCTAAATCGTTGGCTGCTTGTATGTAAGCTGCGTCTATATCATCTATTGCTGAGCAAAAAACGGCTATCTTTTTCATATATTGTTCACTAATCTTTTGCAAATATCTATAATTTTCTACGAATAAACGTGCTATTTTTTATTTTATTACTAGAATACTGCTATCTTTCAATAGCTTCATCTGCTTTTTTATCTGCTCTATTGAATAGATTTGTAGTTGTACACCGCTATTCTATATTTATTGTTGTATTTTTGCAGCCAATAAAATTGCAATAAGATTTATGAGTTATCAGCATATTACGTTAAAAAATGGTCTTCGTGTTATTCATCAATCTACCTCTTCGAATGTTGCTTATTGTGGCTTTGCCGTTAATGTAGGTACGCGTGATGAACAAGAGAATGAGTTAGGAATGGCACATTTTATAGAGCATTTAATATTTAAGGGTACCAAACACCGTAAAGCATGGCATATTCTAAATCGAATGGAAAATGTGGGAGGCGACCTAAATGCCTACACCAATAAAGAGGAAACCGTTGTTTATTCCGCTTTTTTAGCCGAACATTTTGAACGTGCTGTGGAGTTATTGAGCGATATTGTTTTCTCGCCCACCTTTCCACAGCACGAGATAGAGAAGGAGGTAGAGGTTATTTTAGATGAGATATCCTCTTATGAGGATAGTCCCTCCGAGCTCATTTATGATGATGTGGAGAATTTACTCTTTGCAGGTCATGAATTGGGCAGGAATGTGTTGGGCGACCCCACGCAGCTAAAGGGATTTACCACTGCAGATGCCTTACGTTTTACCCAACAATTTTATCAACCCTCTAACATGGTCTTCTTTGTGCGGGGTAAGATGGATTTTAAACAGGTGGTGCGTTGTTGTGAACGCTATACGTTGGAGATAGCGCCTACCACTTTTTTACCTACGCGGAAAGCCCCCATTGCCTATGTTCCCCAAGAGATTCGTCGTGTAAAAGAGACCCATCAATCGCATGTGATGTTGGCCAACCGTGCCTATAGTGTTGCAGATGAACAGCGCACTGGACTCTATCTATTGAATAATATATTGGGTGGACCGGGTATGAATAGTCGGTTGAACCTCGCGCTTCGTGAGCGTAGAGGATTGGTCTATGAGGTGGAGTCGTCGCTTTCGGCCTATACCGATGCAGGTGCCTTTACCATCTACTTTGGTACCGACAAAAAAGATGCTGCGCATTGTATCGATTTGGTGCATAAAGAGCTAAAAGAACTCCGAGAGAAACGACTTACAACGGCGCGTCTATCTGCTGCTAAAAAGCAGTTGATTGGTCAGATTGGCGTTTCTTCTGATAATTTTGAGAATGACACCTTGGATATGGCAAAGGTCTTTTTGCACTATAACAAATTCATCATCCGCGAGGAGATGTATAAGCGTATCGATGACTTAACGATAGAGGAGCTATTTGCTATTGCTAATGAGATTTTTGACCCGCAGCAACTCACCACTTTAATTTACGAGTAGTAAGACTATTTACCACTCTCTTTTAGGGAGCGCTCTATAACCAGTAGACTCTCGGGCCCCATATTGAAGAGGAGGTCGAGGATACTTAAGTTGGGTTGAAAATTGTACTTCTCTTTGAACACCTGATAGTAGGGGGTTGCTTGGAAAAGAGGATCTGTGGTAAAATCGACTTTAGGATGTATCCGTTCGCGATAATCGAGGGTTTGGTCCGTGGTGGGCGTAGGGAGATAGGCCTTGGAATAGGATACTTCTGGTGCAATATCTATCCATTCGCACATCAAAGCTTGTAGTCGTTGGTTAAAATCGATAAGAAAAGTCTGCTTTTCGGTGTAAAAAGTATGTAAATCGTCGCAGTAATAATCAAAAAAAGGGGAGTTTTTATAAGCCGATTTGATGGCATTCCAATGGATATGTTGCCAATGGCCATGACTAGAGATGCGCGTATCTTTGGTTGCACATTTCTGCTCACCCGTGCGTTCTGTAGGAATGGTTAGGGCTTGTAATCCCTCTGCTGTTGCAATGACACAACGATTCCGATAGGTCTGTTTACAGTAATGATCGTGTTGCTCTATCACGATATGTGGAAAAGAATAAAGCTTTGCGTAGTAGTTGATGGGTGCCAAATAGGCGGATGTGAGATAAATCTGTTTCATTACTGTACAATTTGAAAAAAACGATTCCATCGATAACCCTCCCACAGAGAACTGGTGGTATCTTTTGAAAGCCAAATGAGAAAGGCTTTACCAATGAGATGATTTTGTGGAACGAACCCAAAATGACGAGAATCGTGTAAGTTAATAGCATTATTGGATAACATCCAATAGTAGTTTTGTTTAAAGGTATAGCTCGTTCTCTGTATGCCATTGATATATAGCACACTATCTTTTACTAGAGCTGCCTCCTGTTCATGTTGTAAGATCACTTTTGCATAAAACGACACATTCTGTGGGGTCATCGTTATGACCTCTCCTTTTTGGGGAATGATGAGGGAGGTATAGATGGCACTGGTGTCTTTGGGTAGTGGAGCGGGTTGTAGTATAGAGGAGAATTGTGGCTGTATCTTTGCTATCTCTTGGTTAGAGAAACAACGAATGTATTGATCCTCTTTGTAACCCACTAACTTATTGGCCTGTATATGTGCCGCCTTCATCACCTGTTGTAGGGAATCGTCTAAGCTAGCGGGATAGAAATAGGGATGCGCAAGTGCTAAGTCTCGATGGAGCACGGTAGAAAAGCGTTGCTCCCTATCTAGAACTAGAGTATCCCCGGGTACTCCTACACATCGACCAATATAGGAGGCACGTTCTATGATATTGCTCTTATGGTATTGTGGGTTGGGATTTTTAAAAACAACAATATCACCATATTCCGCTGGGCGCTCTAAGAGCTGCTGGTGTCCCAATGTGTTAACAAAGGGAACTTGAATGCCATAGGCATATTTTTTGACCAACACACGGTCGCCCTCATACAACGCATTCTCCATCCCTGCATAGGGAATATAGTAAGAGGATACTACTCCCCATTTGAGAAGAAATAGCAGCAGAAGGGTGATAAGGATTGTTCTTACTAGTTTCATTTATTTGATGTTATCTACAAATTTGAAGAATCTGTTCCATCTAATTTTTCCACTAAACCAGCCTTTATCTTTGTCGAGTGATAACCACACAACAATAGGTTTACCCACCACGTGGTCTTCTGGTACGAAGCCCCAATAGCGCGAGTCGAGTGAGTTATGACGATTGTCGCCCATCATCCAATAGTAGTCCATTTTAAAGGTGTACTGGTTTGTTTCTTTTCCGTTAATGTAAAATTTACCATCGCGAATGATTAGTTCATTTCCTTCGTAAACACGGATAGGACGTTCATACAACGCAATATTCTCCATTGTTAAGGAGAGTGTAGCACCTCTTTGTGGAATCCATAATGGACCAAAGTTATCTCTATCCCAATGGGTCACAAGGTTATGTGGGTACATCTCGGTAGGAGAACTACTATGTGGGGGTACTAGTACCAAGTCTTTTACTAAATCTTTGCGACTTTTTAATTGTTCATACGCAGCGTGTGTTAGCGGTATGGGGTTGTGTCTGTCGTCTTTGCTAATGCCTAACTCCTCCAGAAAATCTGAAGTAATTGGTTTCTCCGTAGGGTAAACGTTATAGTTATACTGTACATTTTCTGGCTCTTTTTGCGCAACACCATTAATATAAAGGATATGGTTCTTGCTCTGTAACGTGTCACCAGGCAATCCTACACAACGTTTTACATAGTTTTCTCTACGATCTACCGGACGAGAAGTTATTGCACCAAACTCCTCTGGATGGTTTTGGATGTAGTTACGTCCGTTGGTATAAAAGGTTTGGAACAGGGAACGTTGCTTTTCTGGGGATAGAGAGTCGAGATTAGCGGTGAAAGAGGTTTCCTGCATACCTATGCCATAGCATAACATATAGTAGTCTTGTGCTTGGTAGGCTGGGTTGGAAGCGATGGTGTCTCCTGCTGGATAGTTAAACACAACAATGTCGTTTCGTTTTACATGGCCCAAGCCTTTTACCCGTCGGTAGTCCCAGTGTGGTTGGTCTAAATAAGATTTCGTGTTGACTATTGGTAAGGTGTGTTGTGTTAGTGGCATAGAGAGTGGAGTCATCGGGATACGAGGACCATAGCTCAGTTTGCTCACAAAGAGATAATCGCCAACCAACAGCGATTTTTCTAGAGAGGAGGAGGGTATCTGATAGTTTTGAAAGGTAAAGATATGTACAAAATAGACAGCTACCAATGCAAACAAGATGGCATCTACCCAACTCATTACATTTCTTACTATTCTATTCTCCGATGTTTTCCACCAGCTCCAATGGATATATTTGCTGATGTATGCATCGAAGATAAAAGGAACAACGAGTAATCCGCCGATACTTTTTACCCAAACTAGGAAGGCTAGATAGAGTATTATAACGCTGATACATTTAATCCACTCTTTTTTGCTTGCTTTTCTCATGGTGTCTATTTTAAAATTGGAAGAGATCGTTCATACCTAATAATCCTTGATGCAAATTGCTGTATTCTGCTGCCAATACGGCACCAAGTGCAAATCCACTTCTGTTTTTTGCATCGTGGGTGATGGTGATACTATCTGCTGGTGAATCGTATTGTATTGTGTGAATGCCGGGTACCTCTCCTTGTCGAATAGAGTGAATGGGGAGCTGAGTAGGGGTAAGTGCCGTTTCTTTGCTCCAGCTCTCTTTCCGGTCGAGCTCTTGGATAACCTGTTCGGCCAAGGTGATAGCTGTTCCACTTGGTGCATCCAATTTGTGGGTGTGGTGGGTCTCGGTCATGCTTACCTCGTAAGTAGGAAAATTGTTCATGATGTGAGCGAGGTGCTTGTTTAGAGCTGAGAAAATGCTCACCCCTAGACTGAAGTTAGAGGACCAGAAAAGTGTTTTGCCCTTGTTGGTACAAAAATCGGTCATCTCTGCTAGGTGTTGTTCTAACCAACCGGTGCTGCCCGATACTACTTTTACGTTGGCATTAAAGCAGGCCATGCAATTGGCGTAGGCTGCCATGGGTGAGGTAAATTCAATGGCTACATCGGCCGATTGGAAGGCTTCACTATGTAAATCGGCTTGGTTTTCTCGGTCAATGATACATACAATGGAATGACCTCTTGAGCAGGCAATCTTCTCAATTTCTTTTCCCATTTTTCCGTATCCTATTAATGCTATTTTCATATTAAAGGACTTGTTGTGTAATATTTTAGGGAACAAAAATACTAAAAATCATTAGAAGTTATTACCTTTGATAGCTATTAATCGTTAAAAGGGGATGGAGCAGCTACTACATTATACATGGAAACACAAATTATATCCGTTGCAATCTTTACAAACAACGCTTGGAGAACCGGTAGAAGTTTTGGATGTTGGATTGCATAACACCGATGCTGGTCCCGATTTTTTTAATGCTAAGGTCAAGATTGGTGGTATCTTGTGGGTGGGCAATGTGGAGATGCATATGCGCTCCTCCGATTGGTATCGACATGGGCATCATAAGGATGCGCATTACGATAGTGTGGTGCTCCATGTGGTGGAGATAGCCGACCAAGAGGTGATTCGTTCTAATGGAGAACGGTTGCCACAACTCTGCTTACAATGCCCTGCACAGGTAAAAATGCACCTAGAGGAGCTATTAGCCACCGATCGTTATCCGGCTTGTTATCGATTAATACCCTCTTTATCTCCCCTGTTTCTGCATGGCTGGATGGCTGTGCTGCTAAATGAACGCTTTGAGCAGAAACGATTACAGTTCGAAGCACGTTTGTTGCGCACTACGAGCGATTGGGAAGCTGCTTTTTTTGTAACACTAGCACGCAATTTTGGGTTTGGTATCAATGGAGATGCTTTTGAAAAATGGGCTTCTATACTGCCTTTGCATGCTGTGGCTAAACATCGCGACCAGCTTTTCCAGATTGAGGCCATCTTTTTTGGGGTGGCTGGATTATTACAGGATAGGGCTGTGGAAGATCCCTATTATCTATCGTTACAGAGGGAGTATCACTATTTGAAACAGAAATTTTCATTGGAGGAGATGGATGTATCGCTCTGGAAGTTTTTACGCTTGCGTCCTTGTAACTTTCCACATGTGCGTATTGCACAGTTAGCATATCTCTATTTCCATCAACGTGCTTTGTTTTCCAAAGTGATGGAGACTACGGATATCCGACAGTTGACCGATTGGATGCGTTGTGGGGTTTCTGATTATTGGAAAACGCACTATAATTTTAAACGTTCTTCTGCTGCTTCGGATAAAAAACTGAGTGATAAATCGATTCATCTAGTCTTTATCAATACCTTTGCCACCGTTTTGTATGCCTATGGGCTCAGTAGAGCAGAGGAGTCGTTGTGTGCTAGAGCTGCTGCCTTGTTAGAAAAGCTCAAGGCTGAGGATAATTATATTGTTAGGATGTGGCGTGAGGTGGGCGTAGAGGTGGAAACCGCTGCCGATTCGCAAGCGCTGATTCAACTTAAAAAAGAATATTGTGACCCTAAAAAATGTTTATTTTGCCGTATAGGCTATTTATATCTTAAAGAATTACCTAAAAAATGAAAGAATTAATTGTAAAAAGAATTAGTGAAGCTATTGCGCCAGAAGCGTTATCTACGGTTATGAATCAACAAGGGATAGATTATCAGCCTATCGCAGAGGTGAATTGGGCGAATTTTCCATATGCTCCTCAGGTTGCTTTCCGCATAGCCTATAACAACGAGGGTCTATTGATTAACTATAAAGTGAAGGAACAGAGCATACGCGCTAAGTATGGCGAGGACAATGGTTCGGTCTGGACCGATTCTTGTGTGGAGCTGTTTCTAATTCCTGCTGATGACCAAGTCTATTATAACATAGAGTGTAATTGTGTGGGTACTGTTTTGGTTGGAGCAGGTGCTAAGCGTGAGGGTAGAGAGAGAGCCTCTAGAGCCATTACACAACTGATTCGCCGGTGGTCGTCGTTGGGAAGAGAACCTTTTGAAGAGCGACAGGGACCTTTTGAATGGGAAATCTCTTTAGTGATTCCTAACGAAGTGTTCTTTAAACATCAGATCACCTCTTTTGCAGGGAAAAAGATTACGGCAAATGCCTATAAGTGTGGGGATGAATTGTCTACTCCTCATTTCCTCTCTTGGAATAGAATAGATATTCCTAAACCTAATTTCCATCGTCCTGATTTCTTTGGATCATTGGTTTTTAGTGAATGAGTTATAAATATTAATAGAGAAACAGAGAAATAGTTACGGAAATAGTTATTTTTGTTGCATGATAAAGAAAAACAGTCGGTTCGTTGCTTTTAGTGGATGTCTTGCCTTATTAGCAGTACTCTATTCGTGTGCAAATCTTGGTTATCCAGATGGTGGGGCTTATGACGAAACGCCTCCTGTCTTGCTGGGTAGCATACCTATGCAGGGAGCTGTGAACAGTAAAACGAAAAAAATTGTTTTACAGTTTGATGAGTTCATAAAACTGGAAAATGCTAGTGAGAAGGTGGTGGTTTCTCCTCCACAATTTCAAAAACCAGAAGTGAAAGCTAATGGAAAGAAAGTGGTGGTAGAGTTGGCCGATTCGTTGTTGCCTGATAGAACTTATTCCATTGATTTTGCAGATGCTATTGTGGATAACAATGAGGGAAATCCATTGGGACATTTTAGCTTCACCTTTTCTACATCGAATGTGATTGATACCATGCAGGTGGGGGGCTATCTACTGAATGCTGCCGATTTGGAGCCCATCAAAGGGGTACTGGTTGGTCTTTATAGCAATCTAGCGGATTCTGCTTTTACTACACAACCCTTCTTACGTGTGGCGCGAACCGATAGTCGTGGCTATTTCTCGATCAAAGGGGTTGCAAATGGTGCTTATCGTGTCTATGCCTTGGATGATATGAATCAGAACTTTTTGTTTGACCAAAAGAGTGAGCGGATTGCTTTTTCCGATTCTATTATTCGACCTTCGCTCACTGAGCGCGTACGTATGGATACCGTATGGGTCGATTCGTTAACCATTGATACTATTATCCCTAGAAAATATACGGCTTTCTTGCCCGATGATATTCTTTTGCAGGCTTTTCAAGAGAAACAGACCCTGCAATATTTAACCAAGAGTGAGCGTAACCGAAAAGAATGTTTCTCGCTTTTCTTTGCTACGGAAAACGACTCGTTGCCAAAGTGGCGTGGTTTGAATTTTGACGCTACCGATGCTTTTCTTATGGAGAAGAATGAAAAGATGGATACGCTTCAGTATTGGTTAAAAGATTCTTTGGTCTATAATTTGGATACCCTTAAAGTTGAACTAGACTATTGGAAAACGGATACACTCGGAGAGCTGCATCCACAGAGAGATACGCTTGAACTCTCTTATAAACATAAAAAGAACGTCCAATCTAAAAAAGAAAAGGAGAAGGAGAAAACCACATTCTTATACTGTAAATATGATATCCCCACTACACAGGATGTGTATCGCGATTTGGTGTTCGATTTTGCAGAACCTTTGGCTGAGATTGACCATCAGATGATTCACCTGGAACAACAAGTGGATACCCTGTGGGAGGAGACTGCTTTTACCTTTAAACGTGACGAATTGCAGGTGAGAAGATATAGGCTACAAGCAAAATGGAATCCAGGGGAGACCTATCGTTTACGAGTGGACTCTACCGCTTTTCATAGCTATTATGGACTGTTTACCAATAAGATAGAGGAGAAATTTAAGGTGCACTCCTTGGACGATTATGCTTCACTTTTCTTTAACATAAAGGGTACGCATGGGCCAGTAGTGGTGGAGCTATTGGATAGTGGTGGTAAGGTGATACGATCGGTACAGATGAAAAATGGACAGGCCGATTTTTATTATTTAGCTCCGGGTACCTATTATGCTCGCCTATATGAGGATAGAAATGCCAATAATAAATGGGATACGGGTCTATATGAGGCACATCAACAGGCCGAACAGATGTATTATTATCCTTTGAAGATACAGTTGAAGGTGATGTTTGAGTTTACACAAGACTGGAACGTGCAGGCTGTGTCTCTCGAAAAACAGAAACCTCTTGCTATTGTAAAACAGAAACCTGAGGTACGTAAGGTGCGAAATCGGAATAAAAAAAACAACACTAACAACAGACGATAATGAGAAAAATGGATTGTAAATGTGATAAAGTAGGTGGATGGGTGCTTTGTTGCTTGTTCTTTCTGTTTTTCGTACCTCCAACGAATGCACAAGTGCAATCCGCTGGGTCAAAAAAAATGTGTGAGCGGGTGAATACGGCCTTTCAGTCTGGCGAGGAGATTAGCTATGACCTGTATTTCAATTGGAAATTTATATGGATTAAGGTTGGGCATGCGTCATTATCGGTGAAAGATACACTCTATAATAATCGCCCCGCCTATCAAATGGATTTATACTCTATCAGTAGTAAAAAAGCCGACCGCTTCTTTAAGATGAGAGATACCATAACCTCTGTAATGTCGCAGCAGATGCAACCTATCTATTATAGAAAGGGTGCATTAGAGGGGAAACGCTACCGAGTAGACCAGGTGCATTTCTTTTATGGCGAAAACCTATGTTACATTTCGCAACTACGACAAACCGATTTTGAAAAAGTGCAGAAACGCTACTTTATGGAGTACGATTGCGTATACGACATGCTTACTATTTTGGCACAAGCACGCTCTTTTACGGCAGCGGGGTATACAATAGGCGATCGGATTCCCTATAAGATAGCTACTGGATCTCGTATAGAGGTGCAAACGCTTATTTTTAGAGGTCGAAAAAGGGTGAAAGCGAAGGATGGAAATCGCTATCGTTGTTTAGTGTTCGACTTAGTGGAAAAAGGTAAGGAAAAGGAGGAGACAATTATCACCTTCTTTGTTACGGATGATAAAAATCATCTACCTGTTCGTTTGGATATGCATCTAAATTTTGGATCGGCAAAAGCTTATCTAAAAGAAAAAAAAGGGGTTAGGTACCCCTTTTCATCGATAGTCGATTAAGCTTATTTTTTGTTGATGGTGAGATTGCCTACGCCATTATTGCTCAACTCTTTGATGCGAGCTGTGCTGGTTAGTGATAGGTCGCCTACACCAGAGTTCTGCACACTGACTAGATCGGTTACATGGCAGTTCATATCGCCCACACCGCTGTTCTTAATCTCTGCGGTGTCACAAATAAGCTCTTTTGTGCGGAAATCGCCAACGCCACTATTCGTGAGTATAGCATATCTACATTTGCCCTTAGCATATAAATCGCCTACTCCTTTTTGCTTTAGCGTGAGCTGTTGCACCTCTATGTGTTCGAGCCTTATATCGCCCACACCACTACTGTAAATGGCTAGTTTCTCTTGTTGCATCCGCCCTTTTATCTTGGTATCTCCTACACCTCGTAGCTTAACTTCCTGTAGTTGGTCTACTTGTATGGTTAGAAATAATCGACCAGGATTACTTATCTTTTTGTTATCTTGTAGTCGGATAGACAAAATGCCATTCTTTTCTGTGTATTCTAATAGGTCAACATAGTTTTCTGCACCCTTGGCAATACACATGGGGCGTGCTCCTTTTTTTTGTAAAATCTCGATGTCGCAGGGCAAACTTATATCTATGGCTTGTGCCGAACGAATGGCCGTGTTTTCTGTTTTCTCCTCTTTACTAGGCTTTACACCTGGTCTAAAAAAGGACCAAAAATCGGACCATATTCCTGGGCTACTAATCATGGTTAACCTTGTAATGGCTGTTGGGAAAAAGGTAGTGATGGATGCAGCTTGTACATTTATCGAAAAAAAAGCTAAACTTAAGGCGAGTAGTGTTACTCGAAGAGATAAACTAGTGGTTTTCATATACATCGTTTTAGTTATGATTTATTAATTAGACGTATCCACTCTATAAAAGGTTGCACTGAAAAGCTTTTTTTTTAAAAAAAAAGCACCTATTTATAAATAGGTGCTTCTACTTGTGTTATACAAGTTTATTTATTGAGTTTCCATTCACTTCCCTCTTTGGTGTCTTTTATCTCGAAACCTAGTTCTGTGAGTGTGTTACGAATCTTATCGGATGTTGCCCAATCTTTGTTGACTTTGGCCACATGTCGTTGTTCTAAGAGTAAGTCGACTACTTGACCAAAAGCAAGTTCTCGCTCATTATTGGAGGAGAGTTCCTCTCGTAAACCAAGGATGTCGGTTAAGAACAGATGGAATGTTTCTTGAAGTGCAGTTAAATCGGCTTGGTTAATGGTGGCTGTTCCTGCTATTATCTGGTTAATCTGTCGCGTAGCATCAAACAGATGGGAGATAACAATAGGGGAGTTTAAATCGTCACTCATAGCAGCGTAACAATTCTCTTTAAGAGCACTTGTATCGATGGATGAAGTAGCACTGGCCACAATCTTCTTTAGATTTTTGCTAGCTTCCCATAAACGGCTTAATCCTTTTTCTGCAGCTTGCAGTGCTTCATTGCTAAAGTCGACTGTGCTTCTGTAATGGGCTTGAAGGATAAAGAAACGAATGGTCATGGGGCTATAGGCTTGTTCTAATAGCGGATGATTACCGCTAAAGAGCTCCTGTAGGGTGATAAAGTTACCCAATGATTTACCCATCTTTGTTCCATTGATGGTAATCATGTTGTTGTGCATCCAATAGTTGACCATATCTTTGCCCTGTGAAGCTACAGCCTGTGCTATCTCGCATTCGTGATGTGGGAAGATCAAATCCATTCCTCCACCATGAATATCAAAAGTATCCCCTAAGTATTTCTTTCCCATAGCAGTACATTCGCAATGCCATCCTGGAAAACCATTACTCCATGGTGAAGGCCAGCGCATGATATGTTCGGGTTGTGCGCATTTCCACAAAGCAAAATCAGAGAGGTCTCTTTTTTCACTTTGCCCGTCGAGTGTGCGTGTAGTGTTTAACACATCGTCTAGATTACGACCAGAGAGTTTACCGTAGTTATGTGTTTTGTTATATTTCTGTACGTCAAAATAGACCGAACCTTTACTCTCGTACGCATAGCCATTCTTAAGAATCTCTTTAACCAATTCTATCTGCTCAATGATATGTCCAGAGGCATGTGGCTCGATGCTAGGAGGGAGTACATTTAAGCTCTCCATCTCTTTATGGTAGTGATTCACATTGCGTTGCACCACTTCCATAGGTTCCAACTGCTCTAATCGTGCACGTTTAGCAATCTTATCTTCTCCCTCATCGGCATCGTGCTCTAAGTGGCCCACATCCGTTATGTTTCTAACATAACGTACTTGATAGCCCAAGTGTGTAAGATATCGAAAGAGAATATCAAAAGTGATGGCGGGTCGTGCGTGACCTAAATGAGCATCACTATACACGGTTGGTCCACATACATACATGCCAACATGTGGTGCATGCAGCGGTACAAAGATTTCTTTTTTCCGGTGTAAAGTGTTGTAAATTGTCAGTTGGTGTTCCATGATTTATAAAATTGAAAGACAAAGTTATAACAAAAATATAAATAACGCCTATTCTTTTTTCAGAAAGGAGAAAAATTAGCAGAAAACGTCGCTCTTTTTATAGATATCTGTGATATATGTCTTATTTTTGCTCGCCCAAAAAAGAGGGTGTAATGCTGTAAGTTAGATATTTAGAAGTAATGGAATGAGGAAAGAACGTGTTTTATTAGGAATGAGTGGTGGAACAGATAGCTCAGTGGCTGCTATTTTATTAAAAGAAGCTGGCTATGAGGTGATAGGTGTAACTTTTAGATTCTATGAAAAGGAGGAAACAAATACCGAGTTGCTAGCAGCACAGCAACTGGCAAAGGAGTTGTCTATTCAGCATATAACCCACGATGCACGTCCTCTTTTTGAGGAGATGATTATTACTGATTTTATAGCGGAGTATATGGCGGGTCGCACACCTGTGCCCTGTATGAAATGTAATAATCTATTGAAATGGCCCTTGTTAGCTAAGCTGGCCGATCAAGAGGGAATACATTATATTGCTTCGGGACATTACGTACGTAAGCGTTTGTTTGAAAATCATTATTATCTTTTGCCAGGAGCAGATGAGGAGAAAGACCAGTCTTTCTTTCTGTGGGGGTTATCTTCCGATTTGATAGCGCGTATTCTATTGCCATTAGGCGATTATACCAAGCCAGAGATACGTGCCATAGCACATGCAAGGGGATTTAAAGCTATTGCTACAAAAAAAGACAGCTTGGGGGTTTGTTTTTGTCCGATGGATTATCGTACTTTTTTACGGAATCGCTTACCGGCAGCCACCTTTACTCAGGGACGTTTCTATGATGAGCAGGGAAACGTGTTAGGAAAGCATGATGGCTATCCTTTTTATACCATTGGTCAGCGTAGAGGGCTAGGGCTGCAGCTGAATAAACCACTGTTTGTACAAGCAATCGACCCAACCACCAATCGGATTGTTCTATCCTCTTTGAAGGGGTTAGAGCAGTGTGACATGTTTTTAAAGGAGTGGCATTTTATTCATCTCTCTGATATCGATAGAGAGGACACCATTTATGTACGTGTACGCTATCGCAAGCAGGAGAATACTTGTTCACTCTCACTCTTATCAGATGGAAGGATGCATGTGTTGTTTGATCAACCTATTACGGCAATTGCACCCGGACAATCTGCCGCTTTTTACCAAAACGGCCGACTCATTGGCGGAGGTATTATTGCCACTTATTGACCGCTTTATTTGTTCATCTCTAACATCTGTTCTAAATATTCGCGCGTATTACTTAAGCGAGGTATTTTATGTTGTCCTCCAAGTTTCCCTTTTTCTTTTAACCAATCGTGGAAAAGATCTTTTCGTGCAACAATAATCTCTAAAGGTTGTAGCGTTATATTTTTACTACGTTTTGCCTCGTAGTCTGAATTAATGGTTTGCAAGGTTTGGTCTAACAGTTTAGCAAATTCGGGTAGAGAAGCTGGTTCCTTCTCAAATTCGATGAGCCATTGATGGCGACATTTGGCTTGCGCATCCATAAAAACAGGAGCTGCAGAATAATCACGAATCAGTGCACCTGTTGTCTGACACGCCTTAGCCAACCCTTTCTCTGCATTATCTACAATTAACTCTTCACCAAAAGCATTGATAAAATGTTTCGTGCGACCAGTGATAATAAACTTATAGGGCGATTTTTGTGTGAAACGAACCGTATCTCCAATCAAATAGCGCCATAGGCCACCAGATGTACTAATTACCATTGCGTAGTTCTTATCCACTTCAACAGCTGTTAGTGGGATTATTTCTGGGTTTTCCTTCTCTAATTCTTCGAAAGGGATAAACTCATAGAAAACTCCATAATCTATCATCAGTAACATGGCTGGGTCGCTCAGGTCGTTTTGACAACCAAAAAAGCCTTCACTTGCATTGTATGTTTCCATATAATGCATATTATCCTTCTGGATAAGTTGTTTATATTGTTCCAAATAGGGAGTAAAGCACACACCTCCATGAAAGAAGACTTCTAGATTAGGCCAGACCTGTTCTACTGTTTCCTCTCCAGCATTGGCTAATACCTCTTTTAATACGGCTAGCATCCAAGAGGGTACACCCGATATATTGGTAATATTTGTATGCAGTGTGCTTTCCGCAATGCATTTCATCTTGGTCTCAAAATCACTCATTAGAGCTATCTCTTTGCTCGGCGTGCGAATTAAGTTGGCTAGGGGATTGATGTTTTCAATCAAAATAGCAGATAGATCGCCTACAAGACTTTTGGGTAGGTTATAGTTGGGACTATGACTACCGCCTAGAATTAAGCCCTTACCGTCAAATAATTGACTGTTTGGATTGCTCGCTAGATAAAGAGAAACACAATCTCTTCCTCCTGCATAATGGGTGTCTTGGAGAATATCTTTACTAACGGGTATAAATTTACTCTTATCGTTTGTGGTGCCAGATGACTTGGCATACCATTTTACTGTTGAAGGCCAAAGGACATCTTTTTCTCCATGTCTCATTCGTTCAACAAAAGGTTTTATGTCATCGTATGTTTGTAGTGGGACACGCTCTTGAAACTCCTGATAGCTTCTTATGGTGGCGTATTTATATTTATCTCCCCACTCTGTATGTGAAGCTTTTTGGATTAGTTGCCAGAAAACATTTGCTTGAAGTTCTTCCGCTTTTTTATCGTAAAGAGAGATTTCTTTTAATCTTAAAGCAAAAAGAGGCTTAAGTATATTCGTAAAATTCATGCAATTTAATTTTTCTAATTACTATGCAAAAGTAACATATTTTTCGAGAACAAGTATCTTTTTTGCTAAATATATGACAGGTTTGATGGAGCAATGTCTAGGATTGACAATGCTAAATAGAGTTTTGCACTTATTGGTAGGATAGGTGCTAGAAATCAGTTAGAAACGGCTACTGAGTTTGTTGGTTGTTGTGCTTTGCTGTTCTCCTCGGAATTGCTGTGTTGGGCTTCTCGCTCCTCTTTGAGCTGTTGTAAGTTCAACTTAATCTCGTTGTCCGATTTAATGAAATGATGTGCAGCCTTTGCTGCTATTTGTTGCGACTCTCTTTTAGAGAATCCGCGACCAATACCGCAAGAGATGTTTTCTATTCGTACTTCCGTTTCAAAAATCGGATTGTTCTCTTCATCTTTTGACTGTTCAACAAGTTTGAACTCGATATGTACTTTGTTTTTTTGGGTCCACTCGATGAGCTTGGATTTGAAGTTAACCTCTTCTTTTGCCATCTTATCGATATTAAGATGCTCGGCAATCATTTTCTCCAGGATGAATCTTTTGCAATATTTATAGCCCCTATCTAGATAGATAGCGCCAATTAGTGCTTCAAAAGCATTCCCTAAGATGTAGTTGTTGTGTGTGTTATTCAGCGTGGTAAATTTGATAAGCTTGTCGAGCCCAATCTCTTTGCCCACTTTGTTTAGCGTTCCTCTCTTAACGATTTTAGAGCGTGTGTTGGTTAAGAATCCCTCTTGTTTAGTGTTGTATTTGAGAAATACAAATTCTGCCACAATAGAGTCTAAGATGGCATCTCCCAGAAATTCAAGACGCTCATTATTCTTGTAATCCTTTTTCCCCTTAAGTTGTTTGGTGTACGACTTATGAATAAAAGCCTCTTCATAGAGGGCTAGATTATGTGGATAAAATCCAAGTATCTTTTTAAAACAACAATAAGGCTCTTTATCTTTACGGAAAAAGAGCCTTATTGTATTTATAGTATTGTCTAACAAAACTTAATCTGTGTATTTTTTTAGAATAACACATGCATTGTGACCGCCAAAACCAAATGTGTTAGAAAGGCCAAAATTAACCGTTCTTTTTTGTGCTTTGTTGAATGTGAAATTCAAATTGTAATCAATGTTTTCATCGTCATCTCCCTCTTCATGATTGATGGTAGGTGGGATGATATCATTCTTCACAGCTAGAACCGTAGCAATTGCTTCTACAGCACCGGCTGCACCTAAAAGGTGACCAGTCATCGACTTTGTTGAACTAATATTTAATTCATATGCATGTTTTCCAAAGACATCCTTAATAGCTATTGCCTCTGAGACATCACCAACAGGTGTAGATGTTCCATGTACATTGATATAGTCAATGTCATCTGAACTAATCTCTGCATCTTCCAATGCATTTCTCATTACCAATTTGGCTCCTACTCCTTCTGGATGCGAAGCTGTAATATGGTAAGCATCAGCCGAAAGTCCTGTTCCAACTAATTCTGCATAAATTTTTGCACCTCTTGCTTTTGCATGTTCTAGTTCCTCTAATATTAAGCAACCAGCACCTTCAGCCATTATAAAACCATCGCGACTAGCGCTAAATGGTCGTGATGCCTTTGTTGGCTCGTCATTTCTAGTAGAAATGGCGTGCATTGCATTGAAACCGCCTACACCCGATTCGGTGATAGCTGCTTCTGCACCTCCGGCAAGAATAATATTGGCTTTACCTAAGCGAATATAGTTGAACGCATCAGCAATCGCATTGGATGAGGACGCACAAGCAGATGTTGTGGTAAAGTTTGGTCCTCTGAATCCGTACTTAATGGAAATGTGTCCGGTTACAATATCAGCAATCATTTTAGGAATAAAGAAAGGGTTAAACTTAGGCCCTGTTATATCTTTATTCTTTGCATAATTTTGTACTTCTTGGTCGAAGGTATAAATACCACCAATCCCAACACCATAGATCACGCCAACTTTATCTAAGTTTTCGGTCTCTAAGTCTATTTTAGCATCCTCTACAGCTTCTTGTGCTGCAATAACGCCAAATTGAGCGTAAGGATCCATTTTACGTGCTGTTTTACGATCTATAAAATCGCTTATATTAAGGTCTTTCACCTCGCACGCAAATTTAGTCTTGAAATTTGATGCGTCAAAATGTGTAATAGGCCCTGCACCGCTTACCCCTTTCAATAAATTATCCCAAAAAACTGGGATAGTGTTACCGATAGGTGTTAGAGCTCCAAGGCCTGTTACTACAACTCTTTTTAATTCCATATTAAGAAATTCTTAATCAAGCGTTTTCTTGAATGTATGTAACTGCGTCACCTACTGTTCCAATTGCTTCTGCTTTATCGTCTGGTATTTGAATGCTAAATTCTTTTTCAAATTCCATGATAAGCTCTACAGTGTCTAATGAATCAGCTCCTAAATCGTTAGTGAAACTTGCTTCCATTGTTACCTCAGATTCGTCAACACCTAGTTTATCAACGATAATACTTTTTACTTTTGATGCTATTTCAGACATAATTCTAAATTTTTAATTAGTATAATTGATATATTTGTTTTAATTTTAGCAATTTCGCGGCTACAAAGGAATGAATATTTCTCGGTACAAACAAACTTTTCTAGTATAAAGTTTGTATTTTTTGCACATTTTCTTCTTTTGTGTGCATTTGTTAAACTATTCAATATGACCAAAAATATAGCAATATTTGCCTCTGGCACAGGTACAAATGCTGAGAATCTGATTCGTTTCTTTGCAGATGAACCCGATACCGCCATCGTTTTACTCCTCTCTTCTAAGGCCGAGGCACCCGTCGTTGGTAAGGCCCGTCAACATCATATCCCAGTAGAAATCTGTAGTAAGTCCTTTTTTACTGCCGCCTCTTCTCTCTTGCCATTGCTTGTACGTTATGAGGTACACTACATTCTCTTAGCTGGCTTTTTATGGTTTATACCCCCTTTTCTCCTTGCCGCTTTCCCCAAACGAATAGTCAATATACACCCTTCGTTATTGCCTAAGCATGGTGGTAAAGGTATGTATGGATTACATGTTCATACTGCTGTTTTACAGGAGCATGAAACGGTGTCGGGCATCACCATTCATCTTGTTAATGAGCACTACGACCAAGGCGCTATTTTGTGTCAAAAGAGCTGCCCTGTTTATCCAACAGATAGTCCAGCAACATTAGCTGGTAGAGTGCATCTTTTGGAGAAAAAATGGTACCCCCTAGCTGTAAAAGATGTTATAAAGGATAAATAATAGTTTAAATATCGTATAACAGAGTAAAAAATGTTACATTTGCTAGTCATCCATTAATACTATTTCAATGAAAAAAACGCTTATTTTTTCGCTGTTACTCATATTGCTGTTTTCTTGTACTGCATCGCCAGACCAACAGCAAAAAGTGAATGAACTTATTCAAAATGCATCGAAGGCTTTTGTACCAGATACGCGAGTAGCTATTTGTGATATCCACTCTACTATAGATGGATCTACAGTAACATTAACCGGGTATACTTCTACTCCTCCTCTTTTGGTTGTGTTAAATGACCTGTTGGAAAACGAAGACTATACCGTTGTAAACAACGTGGAGATATTGCCATCTATAGCTTTAGAAAAGAAGTATGGCGTGGTGAATCTATCGGTTATAACGATGCGTGCTGCACCTAGTTATTCAAGTGAAACATTAACACAAGCACTGCTCGGTCAACCCATTAAGATTTACCAAAAAGATGGTTGGTACCGCATTCAGACTCCAGATGATTATTTAGGATGGACCCATCGTTCAAGTATTGTGCCCATGACCAAAAGTGAGTTAGACGATTGGAACGCTGCAAAGAAAGTAGTAGTTATGTCTACGTATGCTTTCTCTCACGAAGCACCCACTGCACTTTCTGCTCGTGTAACCGATTTAGTTGCTGGAAACCGTTTACGTTTTCTCGGTAAAGAGAAGGGGTATTATAAAGTGGCCTATCCCGACCATAAAGTAGCCTATGTTTCTTTTGTAGATGCTCTATTAGAAGAGGATTGGAAAAGCACGTTGAAACAAACCGCTAGTAGTATTATTGAAACAGCTCACTCTCTTATGGGGGTTCCCTATTTGTGGGGAGGTACTTCTACTAAATCGGTAGATTGTAGTGGATTTGTGAAAACAGCCTTCTTTTTACATGGTATTATACTTCCACGTGATGCTTCGCAGATGGCTTATGTGGGTGAGCACTTAGATATAAAGAGTGATTTCTCTAACCTCAAACCAGGAGATTTACTTTTCTTTGGTAGAAAAGCCACTAAAGAGAAAAAAGCAAGAGTGATTCATGTTGGCCTATATTTAGGCAATAAACGTTTTATCCATGCACAAGGTCATGTGTTTGTGAGCAGCTTTGACCCAGCCGATCCAAAATATGATGCGTATAATCTTCATCGTTTGTTGTGGAGTACCCGTGTATTAGATTATATTGGCCAACCCGGCATTCAGAATATAACCACCAATCCTTACTATGCTGTTACACCCCAAAAAAAATAATTTATGACGCAAAATAGACGACAGTTTCTACGCACTGCAGCTTTAGCATCGGTAGGAACAGGCTTAGCATTAAACAATGCTTTTGCACTGGATTCCCTTTTACCCTTTAATATCAATCGTAAAACAGGTATAGGAAAAGGTAAAATGAAACTGCGATTTTATTCGTATGAGTTACAATTAAAGCACGTATTTACAGTTGCTACCTTTTCACGTAAAACCACTCCCGATGTACAAGTAGAGATAGAGTATGAGGGAGAGATAGGGTATGGAGAAGCTTCCCTTCCGCCATATTTAGGCGAAACAGTTGAATCTACCATCTCCTTTTTGAAAGAGGTAGACCTTGGTCAATTCTCTAATCCCTTTTACATAGAAGATATTTTGAGCTATGTAGACCAGATTATGCCCGGTCGTACACCAGCAAAGGCAGCTATTGACATCGCTTTGCACGATTTAGTTGGTAAGCTGTTTGCACAGCCTTGGCATCGAATATTGGGACTCAACAAAGACAAAGAGATATCAACAACTTATACCATTGGAATCGATAAAGAGGAGATGGTAAAAGAGAAGACACGTGAGGTAAAAGGGCAGTTCAATGTTCTTAAAGTGAAACTAGGTGGTGGAACCGATAAAGAGATGATTCGCGCCATTCGTTCTGTAACCGACGTACCTTTAGCGGTGGATGTTAATCAAGGATGGAAAGATAGAGAACAGGCCTTAGACATGATACATTGGCTCAAAGAGCAAGGTATTGTTATGGTAGAGCAACCCATGCCCAAAAAGCGCATAAAAGATATTTCTTGGCTCACCGAGCATAGTCCCCTTCCTGTTTTTGCCGATGAGTCGTTACAGCGCTTATCCGATATCCCTAAATTGCATGGCGTATATAGTGGTCTAAATATTAAACTAATGAAATGTACGGGTATGCACGAGGCTTGGAAGATGATGACCTTAGGACGTGCATTAGGTATGCGTATCATGATTGGTTGTATGACGGAGACCTCGTGTGCTGTCTCTGCTGCTGCACAAATGGCACCTGCTGTTGATTTTGCCGATTTAGATGGTAACCTCCTAATAGCCAATGACCTTTTCAAAGGAATGGTTGTCAAAAAAGGATTTATCACACTGAATGATTTACCAGGTATAGGTCTCACCAAATTGTAAGTAAGATACATCTTGTTCCTCCGTTAACTCGTTTAACGGAGTTTAAATATCCATTGATCACTAAATTTAGGACAAATGCGGATTTTTCAAGCCTTTCTATTCGTTGGATTATTAGTTAGCTGCTCTCCTGTGCAGCAAAAGGTTGACCCCTCGCTCACTCTATCAAAAGCAGAGCGAGAGCGACGTATAGCACTTGATTTCACAAAAGAAGAAAAAGAAGTAACGGCCTATATCCGGCAATACATTCCTGATTTTACCCCTGCTCAACAAGAGGAGTGGGAGCGTACACAGGCACTTGAGCATCGCTGGATAAAGGGAAAGAAACGTTATTTCCGTAATGCTGCTCCTAATCTATTTCGTATAGATAGTTTTGCCAAGAGTTGTAAAGAAAAACGCTATCCTGCAGTGGTAAGCCAAGCAACTTTGGTCGATCAAACGCATGTGCCACAGGTGATTCAACATGTCTTGAAAACGGACTCTATTTATGTAGAACCTGTACGTATGCGTCTTACCTATACGTTGTCTGTACATCCTAATGTGGTACCCGATGGTACCACTATCCGTTGTTGGTTACCCTATCCAAGAAGAGATGAACCTCGTCAACGAAACATACAACTGCTTTCGCTAAATGGTCCATCCATTCAGATTGCTAATAAGGAGGCCACGCACTCTACACTGTATACAGAAAAAAAAGCGGTAAAAGACAGTGCTACTGTTTTTAAAGAGGTACTAGAATTTACCTCTTATGCAGAGTGGCACCCCTTAACCCCTAAAGAGATACAGCCCTATCGTCGTTCTACTGCGTTGTATAAGAAATATACCGCTCAGAGAGCACCTCATCTCGTGTTTACACCTGCCATTAAACGTCTTTCTCAGCAAATAGTAGGTACAGAGAAAAACCCTTTGAAACAGGTCTATTTACTCTTTAAGTGGATAAGTGATACCTTTCCTTGGGCATCTGCACGTGAGTATTCCACGCTTACTGACATCCCCTCTTATGTATTGGCTAATAAACATGGCGATTGTGGACAAGTAAGTTTGCTTTTTATTGATTTAGCGCGTTGCTTAGGCATTCCAGCCGATTTCCAAAGTGGCTTAATGCTTCATCCTGGTGATACCAATATTCACGATTGGGTACGTGTCTATTTTGAAGGTGTGGGATGGGTACCTGTTGATCCCTCATTTGGTATCTTTACCACTGGTAAGAACCAACAAGAAACCTATTTCTTTGCGCATGGAATAGATGCCTATCGTATGATTGTAAACAATGGGTATGGCGACCAATTATATCCCCCTAAGAACTACTCACGTAGTGAAACAGTAGATTTTCAGCGTGGCGAAGTAGAGTGGGAGGGTGGAAACCTTTACTTTAATCAATGGAGTTGGAATATTGATGTAGCGTATATCCCATTAGACAACTAATTCATCTCTCAAACCCCATTGGGTGATAAAGAGACCCCTTACCTAAATGGATGTCGTATAATAACCTAGATAAAGAGTAGCAGGTTAATGTAGGTGCAGCATCCCATTAAGCTTTGTTGCTCTAGAGTGCCGTTTGGTATTGAATCGTATAGGCCTTTTCTTCTCTTCTTAAGGGGTAATTACCTCTAAAAAACTCGAATTTATCGGGCGATTCTTTTAATCTATTGCTATCCTCTAGGGGATTATACATCTGTAAAAAAGCGTCTTTCCACGAGGTAGCAACTAGTAGCTCCTTTGCCGGAGCAGGCGGTTCAATATGAAATGGATAGTCTAGGTGGAAGTAGTCACATAGTGCATCTAACGCTTGTTTTGTGGCATTTGCTTTGCCATCTGCCGAATAGCCTGCTATATGTGGCGTACCTAAAAACACCCGTTGTAAAAGTTGTGTATTGATAGAGGGCTCCTCCTCCCATACATCAATAATAGCATCTGCCACTTGATGACTCTCTAGGGCAGTAAGTAATGCGGTAGTGTCTATCACCTCTCCACGCGATGTGTTGATAATAATGGGGTGGTGCATGGTTGATGCAAAAAAAGCACTATCTGCAACATGATACGTAGCATCCTTACCCAATCGGCTAAGTGGCGTATGAAAGGTTATAATATCGCATTGCTCTGCAATAGTAGCCAATGAAACAAACCCATCCGGCCCCTCTTGCGCTGCACGTGGTGGATCGCAACATAGTATATGTAGTCCCAATCGTTCTGCCATCTTTTTTACCTCTTTCCCTACATGACCCACACCTACAATACCAATAGTCAAGTTTTGTAACACCATTTTTTTGTCTCTCTCTAATAACAAGAGCGATGAGCCGATATATTGTGCCACTGAGGCAGCATTACACCCCGGCGCATTTTTCCAGGTGATGCCCGCCTTTTGTAGATACTGTTGGTCTATATGGTCGTAACCAATGGTTGCCGTAGCAATAAACTTCACCCTACTGTTTTGGAGTAGAGCAGCATCACATGTGGTGCGTGTACGTACAATTAAAGCATCTGCATCTTTTACTGCAGCTGCCGTAAAAGCATTACCCGGTAGATAAACTACATCCTCTGTAATCTGCTTTATTGCATCTTTTATATAAGGAATCTTGGCATCTATTATTATCTTCATGGTGTTTAAATTTTAAAGCATATCTCCAATCTTTTGTAGATAGGGAGGTCGGCTTATCTCTTACAATCTTATCTCTTTTTGGGGGTAGGCTCGAGCGGACTCCACATTTGTTTCTTATCGTAGGAATTACAAATATCTCTTAATTGAAGGCTCATAACTATAAATTCAAGCTACTTTCCTTACAAAGTAACTACTTTCTTAATAAATAATTGTTAGTTTAGTAAAGTTTATTTAGTTTTGCCAGACTTATCTGGCTCGTTTAGAGGTTGCGCCTTTGTACGAGA